>Ga0172363_10000735_pt1 | contig 25591 bp, 40 predicted proteins | sample LakKivs2_kivu2a2_FD_114541 | JGI IMG/M metagenome (GOLD analysis project Ga0172363, IMG submission 114541) | Sediment microbial communities from Lake Kivu, Rwanda - Sediment s2_kivu2a2 | ecosystem: Environmental > Aquatic > Freshwater > Lake > Sediment | place: Rwanda: Western Province, Lake... | reverse complement strand
TCTAACAATGGCTTGGGGAAACTTTCCAACATTACCGTCGGTAAGCAGAAGCTCTAAGGGTAGTGGGTCTCCGAGATCTACTAGTATGTGTTCGGAACTCATGTTCTTTTAATTTCCGCATCAAACGTCATTATAGCCGCGACAATTAACCCTCATCTTGACGGATGTTGTGCCCACAGAGTGATAAATTACTCTAAAATAAAGTCCGGTCGGTATAGCGCTTGAAATAGCTTCACTCAATACCGTAAAAAATCCAGTTCTAGGAATTTGGATGGTTTGCCCAAAAGTATTTACTACCAATCCCGCCCCATAACCTAAAACATTATCTTTATCAACTATCTGTACTGTAATTGAATCTCCAAAGACGTGATCCTCTGTTTCAAACCCAGCACCCCTTAAGTATTTTACAGGTAAAACCATATCTCCGGCAGTATTTGTGTTTGCAGTAGCAATAAAATTATATCCAAATTCTCTCAAAACTATATTATGTGATCCAATATAAGTTTGAGTTCTAAGAATAACGGGCTTTTCAGCCACGATCGTACTTTGGGCTGAAAAGTCAGTAGAGTATAAGTCCTGACAAATTTGATCTAAAGTCTTTGTGGGATATGAGTCTGTTACGGAATCATAGTAATTAATAGAAAGCCAGCGTTTACTTTCATCTATGTAATAATGACCCAAATCTTCATAAAAATGATGTTTTTGAGTTAAGCCTTCAATAGCCACTTTAACATCTAGACTTACTTCATATCTAGACATACCGTAAACCCTCTAATAATAAATAACTAGTTCCTGGTACAGCCAATACCACACTTCCTTGCTTAGCTTCTCTTAAAGAAACAACCGTAATAATTTCATTAGGGGCCATAAATTTCCAAAAACCTGGGATGGCATAACTTGATTCTCCGTTCCCACTTCCCCCCGCAATATGTCCATGAGCTGCTATGGGGCCAAATAATCCATTAACACTACTATGAAGCCTGATTGTAAGATTCACATTATTGTTTGTAGAGACTATGTGTATGTTTGAGGTTATTTTTATATAAGCTTCTGGACCCGCTAATTGAATACCATTATTATTAAAAACAAAACTCGGATAATTAGTTATCATGTCCCCATCTATGGGCACTTCTGTGTGGCTTAGGTTATTGATATTAGTTGTAATATCTTGATTTATTTTTTGAGCAAACACCCAAATTGCAGTTGGTGTAGCCTGAAGATGATTTAAACTCATACCTCCCGCCTTCTTATTGAAGCAGCTACCAGAACATGTCTATTAGACGAAGAAATAGACATATTAACGTTTTCGGGAGTTGCTGGCGTAGTAATTAATTTATCATCCACAACTCCGTCAGCTCCGGATAATTCAGTTAGGTCTAATTTTCTAGTCCAACTAGAACCATTATTAGTAAATCCCATGTTGTTTTTACCGCCCCCTGAAACTAAAAACACGTAACCTCCCGCTAGTGTATTTACGTCGGCGTCTAATACATCTGTTGCTCCCGTCCCAGAGTCAGAATTTATATCTATTATTGGAGTAATTTGCTCCACATATTGTAACAATACAGTAGATGTTCTAAAAGTATCTGGGGCCCCCGAGGTCCAGTTAATTGTAAGAGTATTACCCACCATTGAACTGATTGTAGATTCTTTAAAATAATAATACGTAATGCCAACTTGTTGCCCAGAAATAATGGTTTGAGACACTAATGGGGTTCCAGTTTGTCCTCCCACCACTATTGAACTAACCGCAGTAGGAGTAGTCTTTTCTTCCCAAACCACCCCCGCTATCAGTAATCTATCAGTTCCTGTTGATAGGGCTGGATTTGCTCCTTGAGTCCAATTATTAACAATAGCTATATTTTGTGGAATGAATCCCACAAATAGTGGGTTCATTTGTAATGCGAGGGTCTCTGAATCTACTACAAATACTAAATATTGTATGTTACTTCCTATGAAATTCTCTCTAAGACTTAATGCTCCGCTGGTAGTATTACTGAGAACATACCATCTACCGACTAAGAGGCCGTGTCCAGGTTTAAAAACTAATCCTTCACTTTGAACTAAAATAGTGTTAGCATCTGGGTATCCTATAGCCATAATGCTTGCGGTCGTACTTAAAAGATTGGCTCTTGCTAACTGATATCTTGAAGTTGCTGGATTATAGGTTAGTGGATGAACTCCAGCTGTGGGAAGAGTAAAACCGTGAGCAGTTTGAGTTATAGTTCTAGTTGACTCACTAGTCCTCCAATCATTGACGTTAGTCCCAAACTTACGCCAAACTCTACCAGTTTCATCAATATAAATAGTACTAATAGGGGCCGCCTGACCTACAGGCGACCCAGTTCCCCCAGTAATATAAAGTACTGTTTTTCCATCAAAATCAGTACTTATTATCCCAAATTCCTCTATTCCAAAGGCTTCGTTACTATTTATTGTCATTAGTTACTTAAAGTGCATTTACATAATTTAAGCGTCTGATAGAATATCGAATACCATTAGCATCTGTAGTATTTAACACCAAGTTAATAGCTTGTGTTCCAGCAGATCCAGTAAGAGTAACACTAGCAGAAAAATTAAAGTTAGCTCCTAATTTTTTCTTGTTCGTAATATCATCACGAACGGAAGTAGCATCAGCTCCAGCATGTCCATTATGAAATGCTGAAATTACAAAAGTTTGTACTGCAGTTGGATCTCCTTGGTCGTGGGCGACTACTTCCCAAGAGACTCGTTGACAAACATCAACCAAAACAGAGTCTACTACAGTAGGAGTACTTTGAGCAATATTAGCTGGTCCAACCTTCGTTTGCAAAGCTTCGAGGGCAGTTTCTAGTTGTTGAATATTCTGCTTTGCGGTTTGGTTATCTGATATAGTGACACCCGTGTAAGTGCCCATATTTGCTGCACCTTGGGCAATACCTACAGCAGCCGTTAGTTGGTCCACGTTTCCGTCTATTTTTTGAATAGCGTCTTCGCCAGTATCTCCAGCTATTGGATTACCCGTACCCGGAGTGTATCCAGAAGAAAGATTAATACCAGTCAAAAACTGCCAATCTATATCAGATATTTTAACAACAACGGTTCCATTATAATTTACAAGGGCTCTATTTTCCCCTCCATCAGGATCTGGCAAATAAAATTTACAAATAAAGGTATCTTCTGCGACCAAAGCTGTAGTAGCTGCTACAAACGTGATATCTTTATCCCCAACTCCACTTTTTGCAGAAATTCTTAAAAGGGCGGGAGTACCATCTGCATCAGAAATGATATGCTCACCAATAATAAAATCGGCTGGTACTAATACTGCTCCAGAATCATCTGAAAAGGGGCTAGCAACTACATCTCTAACCCCCACTCCTTGGGTATCGTTGGTAACAACGGAAACGGTTTCATTACGCCACTTACCAATAACTGCGCTCGCGGTTCCATTTAATGCCCAATCAGCAGGAGCTCCAGCATTTGCGGTTTTTTGGTACAGTGTACCGTTATCATAACGGACCAAAAGGGAGCCAATTGGGGCATCTCCTTGATCACCCGTTCCAATCGGAGCTGTGTTGGTAATGAGGATGGCCGCTACGGGAGAATCCCCATTTTCTTCAAAAAGATTAAAACCTAATTCAACCCCCTGCCTAACTCTACTCATAATATTTCCTCTACTTAAATTTTATTGTTTTATTCTAATTAATGTGACTTTAATGGGAACTATATCATTATTTGTTATTGCTAATTCAAAGTTTAGCCCAGTTACTTGTGCTGTTACTTGTAATGTTATCACAGATCCGGCTCTGTTATAAATTTGGTCCTCTACTCCCACCCCCTTTTTTTCTGCTACCAACTTTAATGTTTTTAAACGGGCTCCTATAGTTGTTTCAAAAATTAAAGTGTATTCTACAACTCCAGTCCAACTAGTAAAAGGAAAAGAGTCAATTACTTCAGTTGTGCTGTTTAATACTATTTTTTGTGTTGATGTAATTAATTGTTTGGTGGACGAGGCCATTTAGTATCCTGCTTATAAAAACCATGTATTTTTGGCCCAAATTGTTATACTACACCAAACCAGAAATTATGTCAATAGTTTTAATTATAAGAATAGGTTAATCTATCATCCCACACATGAACAAACTCTATAGAAGAGTTAGCCCAAATAACATTTACGTCAAGCCCAACACACTCTATTTTTTGGATTTTCCAAGCTGGAGCTGCATCGGAAGTTCCTGGAAGAGCTTCTCCTAAATAAAGTACCCCTCCACCTACATCATCTAATCTTTTTTTTAAACCCGTTGACTTATCAATCGTAACTACTGGGTTGCTGGTAGTACCGTAATACTTTCCAGAAAAATCTACTAAAGTGGTTCTATATGCTACAACTGGTTCTGTTTCAAAGACATGGCTCCCATGTTCTTTATAATTGTATTGTTTTCGTGTCTGGAAGGGAGCGGTAATATAGGCAGCATCAGCTACCAGATAAGCTTGAAGATCCGCTAATTTTTCTCTATTGTTTTTTTCTGAAACTATAAGTTTTGTATCGGAAGCGAACTCCTCTATTCGCACCTCAACCATTGCTGCCAAAGATGATTGAATGAAAATAATTTGTCCTTCTCGCAGCTTAGCCGCATCTTCAGCACTAAGGTTTATTTCTCCAAAAACCGTTCCATCAAGCGTTAGTGGGATGGGGCCAACTTCTGCCCAAAATTTGTTTCTAAACAAATTTAATCCTCCACAACCTCAATTCTTACTGCACTAGAAGTCCGTACAAAATCATTAGTTGCAATCACATAAAAAAACTCGGCTGGCATGGAGATGGCCGCATCTGTTGAAGTGGGAACAGCTAGAGAGTCTGTTCCAAACCAAATATAGTTTGATGCAACTCCAGCAACCCTAAGTAAGTTACCAGTCCCAACTCTTATTGCAGAAGCAAAAGCGTTTGGGATAACTTGGATGGGCATGGCTAGTGTTGTAATAACTTTATCAGCCTTAGCAACATCATTAAACTTTAACTGAGGGATTTTTGCCGATCCAGCAGACTCTTTTTTTATCACATATGTCATTATTTAAGCCTTTGTTTCTTCTTAGGAAGCTTTAAAGTAGTAGGAATTTTTGATTCTACTATAGGATTTTTGACCACCACCTCACCTAACGCATTGTACCCGGCAGCAAAACAACAATCCCCATTAATAAACCAATCTAAAGCTGTTAATTTAGAGAAGGTTTTTTGAGTTTTTCCACACCTGCAATTAGCTTTAATCATCTTTTATCCTTTTAACTCCTTTGTTATTTTAACATATTTAACGTGGGTTTAGGTGTTTTAATGATTATAAAGTTGTGTAAACCCAAACTTTTTAGTAGCTTTTCTAATAATTCCTTTTCTTGTTTTTTAACCCCCTTTAAACACAGCTCTGCTCTATGTTTAAGAGTTCCTTCAGAATCATATGTATATAACATATAACCCCCACACAACAACTCTACTTCCATGTAGCTCACATTATTAATGACTTTTTTTTTCAGTGGTTTTTTTCTAATAGATGCTACAAAAAACTCCTCCAACCCCAAGCCATAAATAATATCTTGAATTACTTTTAAAGCTCTCGTTTTAGTTTTAGTTAAATATAATTCATTAAGTATGGGAAATTCTTCAAAATAATCAAAGGTTTGTAATCTAAGACCATTAGAAGCTATTTCTATACACAATTTAACATTAGGGTTAAACCTTCTGTGAGAAGAGCCAGATTTTTTTACTATCCTGAAAGGTAAAATGTTTGAAGTCATAAATCTCTCCAGCACTCTTTATAGTATATCACTAAAATAAAAAAAGGGAGACTTAATAAGTCTCCCTTTAGTCAGAATTGGAGTTGAACTACATATTAGCCTAAGTTTTCTATAATTACATTCTTTTTAGGTGCTGTAATTAGAGGAGCTCCATAAATCAATTGGTTCCATCGATATGATGTATCAATTGTCGCCAAATCGTATTTAACCATTGAGCCCAATTGTTTCCAAACTACTACCTCTCCATCGTTTTGAAGCAAGAAAGCCGTAGCAGTGCCTGGAAGCTTAGCGTTGAAGTCAACATTATGAGCTACACCAGAACCAGCTGGGGCAATCCGCTTGGTAAACAAATGACCAGTGGTTGTTCCTACTGGAGCACGAAACACATTGAAGTACAGTGGAGCACCAGTGTAAGTAATTTCAATAGTTACTTTGTCACCAGATGCAACAGCTCCATTAATTTCTGTAGCAGCTGTAGTTTCGCCATCAGCGTATACTGCACTAATTCTATAACTATAAGTTCCGGCATCAGCAGACGCAAATTCGCTAGCAGCATCGGCTGGGGTAGCAAGGTTAGCAAGAGTTGGGGCGGCACTTGCACTAACAGTAGTAGTCAAAGGAGCTTGACGTGGACGGTTAAACAAGCTGGGCTTAAACTTAAAGCTAAGAGCGCCATTATGCTGAGGAACCATTTGACCAGAGTTAATAGATGTACCTGGAGCAAGTAGTTGTTTTGCATAGAATTGTCGGCTGAACCGGCTATGGGTATCGGTTCCAAGAAACATACAATCAGCCATGCCAAATCCATTCAAAGAACGCAAACCAGCTTGTTCCAACAAGTCATCATCCAGTGCTCCACCTCTAGCATCAATGAAAACTGAACCAGTATCCACTGTGTCAAAACCAGCCATTGCTGTAGAGAGATATTGGGCATCAGAACCTTTTACTAACATTTGTTGCTCAATACCATCATACTCTAAAGAGTTAACTGTGGAATCAGCAGAAAACATGAATCTTTCATTACGAGAAAGAAGTTCGATGGTTTTGTTTTTAGTTTCTCGTGCAACAACTGGACCATGAGCCGCAGCAATCAAGGTAAGATTGTGGTGTACTTGGGCTTGAGTACCAAGATACTTACACATACCAAATTCTCGATTATATTTAGAATCTGTACTAGTTGGATTTCCACCCATTTGAAAGAATGGAGATACTTCTTGACCATAAGAGTTTTGAACATTATATTCAAACACTTCTTGATCTACTTTTTCTTTCCCGATATCTTTCCACAAACGGAGGTGTTCTACTGAGTTTGTAACCAACTTCAGGGTGCGATCCAGAGATTCTACAGCTAGTGCTGAACCTCCAGTCAAAGAATTTGGTGCTGTTGAACCATAGTTTTGAGAAATAGATAGAGCTTTTTGAAGTTCTGCTACTTCTTGACTAGTGTGGGCTCCAAACCCAGTTACGTCATAATTATTAGCGAATTGTGCTTCATTCATTATTCTTACCTTTTAAAATTATTGTCGTTATCTGTAAATTTGTTTAGTTGTGTACTAATTTAACTTTTTCTGTTTAAATAGTTTTCTACATCTTTTCTAAGGCTTGGATCTGATAAATTTCCAAATTGTTCCATTTCTGCAATATGCTCAATTTTAAATTGAGGGTGAGACTTGCTAAGTACCAAATCTTCTACTGCTTGAAGCACTTCTTGACGAGAATATGCTGTGGGTTCCATTTTCTTTTGAGACTTTTCTATAGCAACTACAGACTCAATAGACTTTCTCGCTTGGGGTTTAGATGCCATATTAGTAAAAGCTTGTTTCATCTCTTCCACGGATTTTTTAAGATCAGAGTTTTCAGCTTGAAACTTAGCAGCTGTAGCTTCTACTGCCCGAGCAACTACTTGTTCCATTAATTTCTGAGATTTTTCAAGTTCTTGCTCTTGGTTTAGTTTTATTCTTTCTGCCTTAAGGCTTTGATATTCGTTGTATTCTTCTTCAGAAATAGACTTGTTCATAGAAGTAGTAGGGGCTGAAGCATTAGATTGGGTTTTAGCTTCTTCTGGTTGCAATTCTTCATCAAGATTACTTGTAATATCTTTATCGTAAGTTCCTTCCGACATTTGTTCACCTTGCCCTTCTGGGATTTGAGTTAGTTGTTTAGGGCGCTCTGCTCGGTCAGTATCCTTTGGGCTATTAGGAACCTTAGCCAAAGCTTCATCAGCCAAAGTATGAGAAGTGCCTACGTCCATTTTTTGAATAGCATCATTAGTAGTAAATAACTCTTCTACTAATTGATCAATAGCTTTATTTAAAATATCTTCTTGACTGGGAGTGTTTACGTTATCTACCATTTAAATAATCCCTTAAATAAGTTTAACGACTTTAAGAGCGTTTGTCAGAAGAGCGGCATAATTAGTATCTGCAACCCCAGAATCCACATCTAATTTAGCTGTCAAAGCTTTCAATGTAGCAATAATTTCATCTTGTTTTACCAACACAGCTTGCAATGAACTACCATCGGGAACAGTGTCTGTGTAAACTTGAGTGTTGGGACGTTCTGGTCGGCCTACATCTGCCATATTTAGGGTTCTCCAAATAAATAACTTTTAGTGTTAAATGATTATAACATACCGGGTTTTTGTTTTTTGACAATCCTACGCTTTAAAGCTTCTAATAAAGTTTCGTTTGTTTCGTTTGGATATAAAGCTTTCAAGTTTGCTAGAATATGAGAAATACACTCTTTGATTGGTTTTCCTTTAAAATCTACCTTTTCTACTTCTTTATCTTTTTTAGAAGATAAGGTAGATTGAGCAAGAGCGGAACCCCCAGAAAGATTTACGGGAGCTGTAGTTCCATAATTTTGAGATACAGCTAATGCTTTTTGGATAATATCAAAGACTTGAGATGTAGTAAAGATTGGAATTTCGGTAGAAACATTACTCTCTACCCCTCTTTCTGGCTTTGTGCAATTAAACTCTAAAGTTGCAGCCCCCAAACTTTTCATTAAAGAGGCATAAGTTTCATTATTAGCTGGCTTCATGGTTAAAGATATATTGTTTATAATACAACGCTTTATAATTTTTTTATCTAAAGGGTCTCTTTCTATAACGTTACCTTCAATAGACAACCCAACAGCGGATTCTCCGCGATCTTCAAGAGCCTTCATAATAGCATAGATCGCATCGGCTCGGGGATTTCCTTTAAACAACTCTCCATGTACGTATAAATGTTCTTGCCCCTGTTTGTAACCCTCTACTCGACCCAATCTGTTTTCGGGGGCAGAAGAATGTTCAAAATTAAAATACCCCCTTCCTTCCTTAATGGGGGTTAAATCTATACCTTCTTGTAACACTTTTTCTCCTTGTTGATCCCAAGAAGAAGTAGAAGCTAGCCCCCAAATCTTATAAGAACCAGGAACTTCACTATTTAACTTAGCTGGAATTACAAAATTAAAAGCGTCTTCTGACATAACTACTTAAAACCTATACAGTTTAAATTATTATATCACACTTATTTTAAAAACACTTGAGATAAAGCATCTTCCAAATCTTTTATTTTTAAATGAGTATTAAGATCTTGTATTGCAGCGTGGTATTCTGCTTTGGCTTGAACTGGAGTAATCCCTAATAATACAGATATTTGTTTTATGTTCAAAGCCTCCATCTCCCCCATCCTATTAGACTTATCATTAACATAACTCCAAAAACAATAACAATTCTTTTTAGAATTAATCCACCAAGGGTCTTTTGGGGGTTCTACAAGAAGCCCATAATTATCTAAACGTGGTATAGATCCTGGGCGAGGATTTTGTGGAAGAGGAATATCCCCTATAGTATTCTTATAATCTCTTTTTTTCATAATGAAAACAGTGGACAAGAGTAAAACATAGCTTGTGTAGTGGGATTTATAACCACTACCACCCTATCTAACAAACTAACTCCACAAAGGGGGAGGACTATCTCATCAGCCGCATTGTGGTCTTTTGATTCAAACCCAGAGAAGCGGTATTCATCTTTTATTTTTTCTTGGAAGGTGCTTAAATCCATTTTTAATCTCAGAGCTGTAACAAACTGCAAAAACTTTTCTATGTTTTCTATTTGTAAAAGACGAGAGTTTAAAGAACCGTTTAATTCCCCTGAAAGTCCTTGAAGGGAGGCTCTGTGGGCCATATATTGAGAATCGGGAGCAGTATATCTAATCTTTCCAGCCTGAGCAATATAGAATCCCATAGAATTAGCATTGAGAACTAAGGTGTGTACTGGTTGGGGAACTGCACCCATAGCAACTATGAGTCTGTGGCCAGCTAATACAGAACCCCCAGGAGTGTTAATAACTAAGATAATGGGTTTGTCTAAGGGAAGTTTATAAGACATTTTATGGAGTTTATATTGTAACTCTGCCACTAAAGATCGCGTAATCTCCCCATTTAAAATTAAGGTGTTTTCTTTTTCTAAAACTAAAGTTTTATAAGGGGTGTAAGATACGACTTCTTGTTGATTCTCCGCTAAACTCTCGTAAAGAAAAAAGCACCCAATAAAAAATATTATTCCACAAGTTAACTTTCCTCGTTTACTCATTTTTACACCTTAGTGGATTGATTTCATTTTTACATTTTACGCGAAAGGCACAAGAATTACAATAGTACTTTGTTTTGGGTGGTAATTCTTTGTTTTCCACATATTTCTTAAATTTTTTATATTTATCAAAAATAGTTTTAATGGCTGTTTCTGAAACCAGAACTACATAATCCTTTATATCCCCAGTATTCTTATTAAAATAATTATAGATAACTCCTTGGACTGGTCCTAATCCACTTAATTGGGGAATGTGATTATATAAACCCTTCTTACGATTATCCTCAAACCCCATAACATAAATGTTTGCTTGAATCTGATGAGCGTCCTTAGGTTCGTTTAATGCTATAAATAATTCATCTTTTATAGATTTTAATTCTACCAACCAAAGCTGATTATCAATAATAACTACCCCATCTATTTTACCAACTTTTACTTCTAGGGGAGGAAAAACTATTTTAAATTCTGGGTCTGGCAACCCCGTCATAGGGCTAATGGGGATTTTGTTTGTTTGTGGATCTAAATAAGGGATAAATGAGTCAGAACTTTGTAACCAAGACTGCATCATTTCATGTAATGCGGTTCCTATATCAAATGTTTTCTGTTCTTTTGAAGAGGGATAAAAATCTTTTTCCGTTCTAAGATAACTGTAGAACAGATATCTAAAACAAGGATTCCCAAAATCACTAGGTTTAAGTTTGGGTTCGTCTGATGATTTATATTGTGGTTTAGCTTTTTCTTCTAAAACTTTATTAAAAATAGGGATTAAACTTGGTCTTTTTTTTAAATTAAACCTACTCATTTTATCTTCCCAAATAAGAAATTTAATCCTTTTTTATTCTTTATGATTGGAAAGTCTGGATCGGATACAGTAATTTTCACTTGTCCAGTAATCTTCTGATTATTAGAAACTACCATTTTACACTTAGTGGAGTCTGAGGTATGGCCTTTCATACCGCACCTAACGCACATCTCAGTTTTCGGCATTTACTACCGCTACTATATTAGCCATTCTCATAACAGCTACTTCATCATTAAGGATTTTCATAGTCTCTATATTTTTTCCAAAATAAACTTTTTGTCCTATGTGTACTATATTTGCTTGAGGACCTTTATATAAAACTATGCCTTGATTTGCACTTGGTTCGACTGAAGCAAACATTCCATTTAGTTGCTCGGATTTTCTTCCCCTAACTACCGCTACAAAATCCTCTACCATTTCTATGTTATTGGACATTTATCACCCTCCTTGAAATTGTTTCAATAGTAACATTACGTAATTCTCCACTTTCTTCAAACTGCATCTTAGAACCCACTTTTCCTTGTAAGAGGAGTGTTTCTAACAATGCTAGGGGGGAATTAGAATCTATTGCTACGTTGTCTAGTTTAAATCGTCTATGGGTGTTTGTGGATGGAAACTCACATATTAATCTAACCCTATCTCCAACTTCCACTTGCTCTACTGGTTGAAACCCCTCAAAAACATCTTCACAATTTGCTATTTTATGAATTAAGTGAGGGACTTCTATTAATTTAGTTTCAACTAATACGGCTTCTAGTGCCGATAAGCGATTTTGAAGCTGAATAGCGTTTTGAGAAAGAGCTTGAACTAAAGATCTCAACTCTTTATAAGTTATTTTTTTCATATAAAACCTACCTTACGCTTAAATCTTTTTGATCTGCACCAATAACCTTATGGTTGCCATTATTAACCCCACTAGTTGTGGGTTTTTCTTTTTCTTTTGCTCTGACTATCAAAGCTTTTAAAATAAGAATATCTTCTTCTGTGAATTTAAAATTTGAATCATCTAAAGAAATTTGATCATCTAAAGATACTTCATCAATTTTCCTTTGAATAAACTCTATTACTTGAGATTTAATGGGGTTTTTAAACTCTGACCGTTTCTTTGTAGTAAAAACACGATCAAGATTATCTATTACATGTTGATAAGTTTCAATTAATTCTACTTTGTCAGATAAGATTTTTTGTTGCGCTTGAATAATAGTTAAACTTGTAGGAGTTATAGCGCACTCCTTTAATTCTTCACCCTCTAACACTACTTTACCTCACTCCACTTATCCCTATCTACTTTAGATAGGTCAACGTGTCCAGTTCCTACGTATCGTTTTTCAGAGTTTAACCAATATACAGCTAGTTTAAGACTCTCTTCAGATGTGTTAGAAATACCTATAACATAAAAATAACTATGTGGATAAATGTTTGGAATATCAGATATATATTTATAACTTTTACCAATAACAAATTTTGAAATCATAATCCTATCTCCTGTTAGGACCAGAATACCACGGTGGGGGTAGTTTGTCAAAGATTATTTTTAACGTAGTCGAGCCAATCTTTTAATCCCATAAAAGATTGGGTTCCGTCTAGATTAACTTTAAACCCTGGTTTGAGTTGTATGGGGGGAGATGTCCTACTCCAGGGGTGGGTAGCTCCAACTACAGGGAGCCATTCTGAATTTTTCTTTCCATAATTACTACCATTCCCTATTAATTCAGTTATTGGATAGAGCTTTGGGGTATCCGATGATGTTAAATAAAACTCTTTACACCACCTACAAGCATCACTCATGGGTTTACGATAAACAAAAACAGTATCCAAATCAGTGTCTGCGTTATCCATTATAATTTTATCGGTATGAGCTATACCTATTAAATTAGTTAATTCTGTGACTACCACTCTTTGCCAATCCCTATTAACCTCCTTAGAAGTTTCTCTAAGCTTCTTAGTAATTTGGTTTATAAACTTTTCTTTAAAAACAGATTCTAAGGTTTCTGAGCGATCTAAATCTTGCAGAATCCCCCGCCTATATTCTTCATTAGCTTCAAGAAAGATAGAACTAATATTATTTATAACTACTTGCTTTAATTTTTCTATAGCTGTATTTAAGCTTTGTTCTAAATAACTAATAGCGGAAGTGTGAACATCCCCATTAGGGGTTCTATTTGAAATAGCGTCAACTATAATTTCTTTGAAAGAGTTGGGTTTAGTGGGATCATCAATATCATAATTAAAATTATAAGTATATAAATATCTTATTATGTCATAGTAATTAGACAAACTTACATTACTATCTAATAAATCTTTTTTTTGTTGGGAAGATAAAACTTCTGGGTTTAAAAGTTTTAATAACAACCCAGTATATTTTAACTCTATTAGCTGTTTAATCCTCTCTAAAGTATCTTTTGAAATTATCATAACCTAATTTCTTAAAATATCTAAAATATCTTGTAAAAGGTCCTCAAAAAACTCTTCGTATAACGCTTCTAAATAATTTTTAGTAGATTCCATTGCTACATCAGAATAACGATCATGATCATGAACTAATCCTTCGTCGTGCATAGCCAGTGCTTTTTGAAGGTTTAATAAAGCAGATAATTCTGTTTCTCCGTCTTCTAAAAAAATCTTAATGTTAGCCATTAAACCCTATCTCTGCTTAGGTTTTGACAATAGAGCTTTATTAGAAAACCCGTAGGGGATTACTTCTCTATGTCCTAATCTGTGGATATAAGAAAGTTTAGAAAAACTTTCTCCAACTTCTTCTAATTGAAATGGAGTTTTGCTTCTAGACGTATAAATTGGCTGTTTTAAATTTTTTAAAATTTGCAAATCTTGTTCATTCATGTATAAATCCCCGAGTTTATGTGTTATAAAACAAAAACTTAATCTTCTTTAGGGAGTTGATAAAACTCTACTTTTAACGCTTTCACTACTTTTTCTTCTAATGGCTTAGCTTCAAGATTATCACCTTCTTGTTCATAAGTCAATAAATTTTGTGCTAAAAGTGTTTGTTGCCTATCCTCTCTTTGATCTCTAGCTGAACTAGAAAACTGTTGATACCATTGAAAAAATACGGATGATAGAATAAACTCATTCATTCCTGGTAGGGGATCAAGATCATCTTCTTCTCGAATCTCATTAACAGTTTTCTTAAATTCTGATTCTCTTTTTTGTCTCTCTAAAGCATCTTTAATGGTTTCGTCTCTAAGACCCACAAAGGTTAATTCAAAATCTTGGTCTATTTCATCAATAATGTTAGTATTGTAAAAATTAGCTAAAAATGTTAAAAGTGGATATAAGCCTTTGTCTTTACTAAGACTAATTTTTTCCGCTGTGTTATCTCCAGATATCCCACCAGATCCACCCTCATCTTTCATACCCAACCCAATTTCTTGGGGATCTATTTGATAAATGGCACAAATCATTTTAATGAGATATTGTAGCCACCCTCTAAACTCTATATCACTGTGGTTTTGGGTCAACGGTATCCAATTAACCTCCTCTGCCCCAGCTAAAATTGGGGTTTGAAAAGAGTTTCTAGAACCACTAATCATAGTTCTCCATTGTTGCCTAAAGGTTTCCAATTTACGGTATCCCATAGCATTTTTAATATGTAGAATACCTTTGGCTGAAAACCCTTGGCTAAAATAAGAAATGTTGTAATTCTCTGTGTTTAAATGACTAGACACTAAAGACACAAGTAGCTCTAATTCAGAGACTCCATACCCATTACTATAAATATCTGTAGTTGGGTTTCTAATGCCTAATTTTAACTCACTATCTAAAAAAGCTCTTTCAATAACATTATTAATTATTTGTACGTATTTATATTCATTTTTCTCTAACTTTGATTCATCTAATTCAAAATCTTTTCTATAGATTGCTTCCGTTTTAACGGGGTTATTTGAATCAAAAATATCAACTTTAGTTTCAAATGGTTGATCTTTATACTTTTTTAACTCATCAGAAGAAAATCTAATGGTAGCTGCATCTACTGGAACAAAATGATGTGGGTCTCCAGCTTCGTTACGAATAATCTCGATGCACATCTGATCATGAACTAAAGAATCTAGCATTAATGCTCGATTAATACTGCTAAACGTCCACCTTTTAGTTTCAAAGGGTCTACCTTCCGTAACCCCACAATTGGTGATGAAAGCCTCTAAATAATGTTTTCTACTGGAAGTAGCTGTTTTTACTAAAAGCCTAGCTTTCCTCTTAATCATCCAATGTTCTTTAAGCTTTTCTTCTTCGTAATATTCTTCTTGGGTAGTTATATCACCCTCAGCTTCGGGGGTGTTATTTCGTGTAGTAGTAGTAGGAGTCTTATCTAGTGTAAACTTAGAAGATTTTTTAAGGTTAAACTCTTTTAAAGTTTTGTCTAAACGTTTGGGAAGAGATATATAATTATCTTCTTTATCATATAAACTTTCTTGTAAGTGAGCTATAATCTCTTCGTCTGACATCCCCTCTCGCAGCATTTTTGAAACATAATCAAGAACTAGGGGTTCGTTTTTGAGTCGGATTTGTGCTCCTCGATCAAACTTATTTTTAACAAAACTACTAAATCCAGCTATTTGGTTTTGACGAGTCAATACAATACTAGCTACTACAGAATCCTTCCTCATCATGTGGGTTTGATGATCAAAACTCAATGCCCTCTTTTTCTCATAATATCCATGTGATCCCTCATATTCATTATTATCTTTATCTAACGATAAACGATAAAATAAAACATCTTCTTCGTTATCTTTATTAGATTTATTAGATTTAGCTAATAAATTATTTTTCTGAATGACTGCTTCTAACCACGAATCCGTGGCGACTCTAAACTTTTGGAAAAGTGAGGGAGTTTTTTCTTCTGCCAAAACAAAGACTTCCTGTTAATACTTTTATATTTATGTGGGTATATCTATCTTAATTATAACATTTTTAGAAACTAAAGACAAACCCATCATCTCCTGGTTTATCTTTAAGTTCATCGATGGGGATTAGTTTCCCTGTTATAGGATGTTTAACAAAACTGGACCCATTACATGTAAAACTGAGACCCAGTGAATCAGCTAGCATTTCTGGGCTAGGAGCAGTAAAAGGAGTACCATTTTTATCCACATCAATCCCAAAATCTCTAGTGGGTAGGGTAGCATCAAAATTAAAAGTGCCTACACCACAAGATTCTACGGCTTCATATGCTGCTATAGCTAAGGAGTCTGCGTAATCATCACTGCCACCATTTGGGTGCCCTATTTTTATATTACCGTTGGACGTTTGCTCTACAATAAGCTGTTTTAGTTCTTTTAGCATCTTAGGATGATCTAAGAGCTGGATTTGCCCGGAATTAACTAATCTCTTTAAATTAAAATATATTTTCTTCTTGTATGTTTGGGAAAAGGGTCTTTCTACTAAAGTTAAACCTTGTTGTTCAAACAATTCTTTTAGGGGTTGGAATGCAAATTGGTCGGCAGAGATCTCTTCAATACCGTATTGTTGACAAATGTTTTTACAATACTCAGCTATATCTGCCACTTTTACAGAGATTTTCTTACCATCTGGACCTTTTTCCCCCTCCCACCCCTTTATAACGTATTGTCTTATTTGGGCTTCTGTATGTCCAACAATCGAAAAAGTAAAAGTGTCATTTTTAAAAGCTGCGTCAATTGCAGCCTTATAAATAACTTCCCCCTCCTCAACTTCAGGAGTTAAAAAAGTAATATTTTTAGCTACACAAAGTTCCAACATCTCAACGTTAAAGAAGTCAGAAATCGCATCTACGAAGTTAGCTCGAAGTTCTGCATCAAAATTATCAGCGTCATACTGCCACTCGATAATGTACTCTTCTGGGGATAAAATAGTATTCCACACCCAACTAGGGGCCTTAAAAATTTGATAATTACTAGGAAGGTCGTTTATCAACCACCTCTGGTGTTCGTTGTATAAAACACCTTGTTTTATCCCAGGGCTACTTAACTTAACCAAAATAGCTTTTTTGCCAAACTGCTTCATGTTTTGCCGAACAGCATTCAAAATCTTTACATCGGTTTCCTTCAAGGCTTCTTCCAACTGCCAATATGAAATCTCATCACAAAGTACTGCACAAGCAGCTGTACCTCGAGTTGTTTTAGAAGATGCTACTCCAGCTTTAACCACAACTTTAGATGGTTCCACATAACCGGTTTCTGCGCTAATATAGGGGAAAGACAAACTTAGTTGCTCATCCGTCTGTTTCCCCTCAGGATCTATACAATGTTTAAGGATTGGAGACTTATTCACAAACCCCTTAATCATGTCCAAAATTTCAATGGCACCCTCTTTTTTGTGGCTTAGGAGGATAACAGTTGCGTGGGGTGTAGTGTAGAGGTAGGGATTCCAATTAGTAGCCGCAGAGAAGAATGTAGCAAGCCCTCCAGCGACCGTAGTATTATGTTCGATTACATCTGTAATATATGTTTGATTATCTTCTACCGATAATCCATATGTGGGAAGTTCTCCGAGATCCTCTATAGATAATATTTCATCCCACCAATAATCAACAGCTAAAGTATAAGCTGTAAGAGTATATTCTCCAGTTATAGCTTTTCCAATATGACTTATTTTACCCAATCGTTGAAGTAAATGCTTGATTTTTAATAAGAAATCTTTATCGAAAGATTTAAGTTGTTTATTACTAGTTGCGTGTTTATGGAATACGAGATTCAAATAAAAAGTGATCTCAGCCTTAGATCCAGTAAACAACTCTTCTGGGATTTGGGGTTTAGTCTCCGTAGCTAATTTTTCTAAATTACTTCTATTTAATAAATCTTCTGAATTATAAAATGGAAGTTCTTTAGGAACCTTAATAAACAACCCCGACTTCAACCCATCATTTTGTGATAACCACCCTTCATTAGTTAATAATTGATGATTTTTAGTTCTATCTAATGAAAGTCCCGATTTAGTGTTTATTCGTATAACTGGCTGTAAACCATTATTTATGCAACTAGCTAATTTTGTTTCTATTTTTTCAGTCGTGTTATTATAAGATGGAACTAAAAAAGTAGAATCCACAAGGGTTTGTATCTTACGTAGGCTTCCGTTTGCCAATAATACTGTGGTGTTTATTGCTTGACACTTACCACCCCTACGGCCAATAATTAAATCAATCATGTTTACATAATGATCAGGATTATTAACCTTTTCTAAATCATACACTCTTCCAGTCATTAGTTCGTAAAGTTCTATTTCTGTAAGTTCTGCTACACTTAAATCAAATTGATCTAATTCATTTATATCTTCTTGGTATACCTCGAATTTTGTAAATGGGTCTAGCGGTTTCTTAAAAATAGTCTTTAAAGCTACAGTTTGAGCAGGACTAGCTTGAAAATTTAAAAACCAAGGGTGTTTAAAGAAGTTGTTAACAGGATCTTTATTAACAGCTACCATTAACTTATTGAATTTTATAATAAACTCCTCTTGAGACTCAAAGCTAAACTTTGCACTCTTTCTTCCAGGAATACGTTTAATATATGTTCTAGACATTAAGTTTCACTTATTTTTTCTTACTTTTTTATTATTTTATCATAAAAATTAGCGGTCCCCTTACTTGTGGGGGAACCATTCAGCCTAAGCGTTAATTTAGAGTTAAGCGTTAATTTAGAGTTAAGCGTTAATTTAGAGTTAAGCGTTAATTTAGAGTTAAGCGTTAATTTAGAGTTAAGCGTTAATTTAGATCTTAATATCTAATTTAATTCTTGAAATTACTTTAAATTAGAGTTATATTCAACCCCATGTGGACTGCTTTTCCCGATTAGCGTGTATGTGCATAGTTAAGGCTTATTGCCTTAACGTGTGCGCTGTGGAATAGGATTATAGGGAAAAGCCAAGAAAAAACCACTTAGTAAGATTTAAATTCATTAATTTATTTAACTCTTAGCTATTTTACCACGAAAAATTACCCTTGTCAAGCTTTATTTTTTTAAAAAAGTGAATTTATTGTTATAAAATTTATTTTTCGCTAAGCCCACCCCCAAAGTTCCGCCCCACCCCCTCCCAAAAAATTTTTTTGATAAAAGTTATTGACAATAATCCAGAAGAGTAGTATTCTGAAACTTCATTTTTAAACAAATGATAATTTAAACCAGTGGAGTGATATATGACTAAAACTACTATTCAAGAGTATTTTGATACTGCTTTTTCATCGTGGCTTATGACCGTAAACCCACAACCGGGTGTAGTATGGGTATCTTTATCTGATTTACACTCTTCTTTTATTGCCAGTGGGGAACACCCACATAGTATAACTAAATCTAGACTTGGGAGAGCTTTAACTCAAAGGTTTCCTAAACGCTTGGGGGGCAAGCCCCTACAAATTGGGTATCTCTTGAAGGAGAATCTACCCACACCCGTTAAACCATAAAAAAAGGCGATATAATAACATAATTAATTAAGTGTTGTTAATAGTTCCGAGCCACTTTTGATTGTTTATAATCTGAGTGGCCTTTTTTTCTGAGGTTACTTATGACGCCCACAAAACAAAAACAGTTAACATCTGGAACATATCATTCTCTATTGGCTTTGGGGTTAGAGTTGAAGCAGCAACTAGATTTTATAAAAGAAACCATTAAGCAAGATAGAGAAATGTTAGAAGGTTATAAGGAAAAACATGGAGATTTGTTTTATCGTCCCAAAAATTCAGATGGAACAGAAGGAAGTCCTACAACTACTGTGCTTACTCCTTTAGTTTCAGAGTTTAAAACAACCATTAAATCTTTAATAGAATCTCTGAATATTATTGAGGTTAGGATCTCTAGAGGGGAGTTTGAACCCCCCCTAAAGAAGAAGGCTGGGTCTAAAAAACAACCCCCCGCACCTATTGGGGAAGCGTTTGATACTACAGACTATGATGCAGATAAACTCTTGGCATATTCACTAGATCAAGGGGGAGATGACTCATCTCTTTTATGATCAGTTTGTATTTTTACTTTTAAAGAACTACAGGAGTTATAAATGTCCCAAACGCAAATAAATCACTTAATAGACCTCCAAAGCATATAATTTAACTATCTCTGGAAAATCTTATAGTTAGGAATAAATATGTTAATTAATAAGGAATTTTCTTTAAACGTGATTGGAACTGATTATATCGTTAGTGACTTACACGGAAATTGGCATCAGTTACAACAGCACTTACAACGAGTCTCCTTTAATCAAAAAACAGATAGGTTGTTTAGCGTAGGAGATTTGATTGATAGGGGACCCAAGAGTTATGAGTGTTTGCAATTATTAGACCAACCGTGGTTTTACCCAGTTTTGGGAAACCATGAAGATTTTTTAGTCCAATATTTTAATCATACATATCCCCCCGTAGGGTTTACGTGGTTGAGTAATGGGGGTAGTTGGGTGTTCTCTTTAACAGAAGAACAAGTAAAAGAGGTTAAGCGGTATTCTAAAGTTTTAAATACTGCTATTCCTTTAACGATTACCTTACAAACTAAAAGAGGGTCTGTAGGAATTAGTCATGCAGAACCAGGAACCCTTGATTGGGGTGAGGTGAAGGAAGAATCCAAACCACTTTTAGATGTTCAAATTAGCCAAATGTTGTGGGGTAGAAAGCGTATTAAATTAGGAAAAAAGGCCCCTTTATGTAAAAATATAGATTTAACCGTACATGGACACACAATAATTCCCCGCATTACTAAAGTGGCAAATTCCATTTTTATAGACACTGGTGGATACAAGCGGGGTAGATCTATTACTTTTCTACCAGTAGAAGATTTATTCGGAGTTTAAAATGTTAGACATTAATAAAACACTATTAGAAGAAATTAACAAATATCCAAGTGAATTTAAGGTTGCGAGGAAAGTCCCTTGGAGTTTAGAGCGAGGCGTCCCCAAATTAACTCCCGCCTCTAACACTTATGTAGTTTTTTTAGATTTAGAAACCACTGGGTTAAACTATAAAGAGCATGAACTTATAGAACTTGCACTAGTAAAGTGTAGTATTAGTAGTACAGGTTTTATTTCTCCAGTTGATTTTTATTCACATTTACAACAACCCAGCACCCCTATCAACGAGTGTGGAGACGCTGCAAAAGCGAATGGCATTACTAACGTTATGGTAGAAGGTCAAACCATTATACCTAAAGATATATATGAGTTTTTAGAGGGTGTAACTTATATAGTTTCTCATAATGCTACTTTTGATAGACCATTCTTTCATAAGTATTTTCCTAATGCTCCACACATGAAGTGGGGATGTTCTTATAAAGACCTCCCGTGGAAGAGCTTGGGACAAAATAAATGCAGTTTAGACCAATTATTGTTGTTAGATAATTATACGTTTGAGGTTCATCGAGCCTTAAACGATGCTGGAGCCTTAGCTTTTTTATTCCAAATTAATATTGAGTTATTTAAAGACTTACTTCACAATATTAACCAAGACAAATATAGAGTCTTGGCTTGGGAAGCTCCCTTCTCAGTTAAAGACACACTAAAAGAGTGTGGATATACTTGGAATGCTCCCGTTCGTAACGTTTGGAGTAAAGATATTTACAAGGATGAAATTGATAGGGAAACTGATATGTTAATTGCTTTGTATCCAAATGCCGAAGATGATGGTGAGATCATTAAATTAGATGATTCTTTTAAAAGGTACTTACCACAGGAGTAACCACTCATGAAAGAAGAAGTTGAAGAAATAAAGGATGAAGGACAAACAAAGGCTGTTACTGCTTTTGATTTGTTAAACAGGGGTTATACCATTCCAATGCCCTGGGACGTGCATAGAGTATTAGGTGGAACTGCTAGAGAAATAGAAGTCTTAGGAGATCTAGTGTATATTGGAGGGGATTCTGTTTCTTTAAAAGAAATGCGGCTGGCATTAACTTGGCTAGTTTTCCAATTTAATGGAGAAGTTACGTGGAATATGGAGAAAAAATGAGATTAATCCATTTGTTATTCTTTATTAATATTGTAGGAGTGGCTTTATGTTATGGAGCTTCCTATATACAAAAAAATTATACGGGGCCAGTAATCATAAAGTATGATTATTAGAAATCTTACAATCGGAAATAAAGTTTTACTTGACAATGGAATGAAAAAAATAATAAAATCTATTGTATTCCTAAAAGGCCCTCCTGGGACACAAGATTATTATTCCATTTTGTTTAGGGGGGATAGGTGGCGTAGTGTTTATTATGAATCCGGTCAACACTCTTTAAACAAAGAGTTAAACATATCTGAACTATTGGAGTAGATTATGAAAATTAAAACTAGGGCTAGATATTATATTGTTTCCAGCATACTATTTTTTTGCAGTTTAACAACAGTTATAATAAGTTTTTAAACACTGGGGCCGGGTTGTGAGTCGTTAATTCGGAAAAATTATGGAACTGATGCAAAAAAAAGCTTTAAAATTTTTATTAGCTGTCGTATAATAGTTTTATTGTATCTTTGGTTGGAATAAGTTTATATGATGCACTCTTTTATATTTACAAGATTAGATAAGCCCATAAATAGTTTTATTTCCCTAGATACTTATCATAATTTAGATACTGGGTTGAGCGTATTATGGTATACAAATCAAACCCCTCCATATTGGTATCTATTAAAAGAATTAGAGGATGTTTTACAACAACGGGCTACAACAGGAAAACACCCCCCAACCCCACCAGAACTAGTTAGGGAACTATTGGAGCAGGAGATAGCCATAGAAATAGACATTCAACCATATGTTGAGCGGGCTATAAAAGCTTCTACTGGAAATGTGTATTTTTTTGACCCCAAAAAATGGTATCTTTAAACAATGTTAATGTATAGTAAATTAGATAAGGATAAAAGGGGAAAGTTAATGAATAGGAAACATCACCACATAAATGTTGAAACTGGGTTTTTTCGGGCGATTCAAAAAGGGTTTAAGACTTTTCTACTCACAAAGAATAATAACAGTTTTCAATATTTTGATTTAGTTACGATACGAGAAGTGATTAATGGTGTAGAGACCGACCAATTATTTGGCCCAGTAGAAATTAATTATATTTTTTATGGTCCAGAAGAAGGAGAAAAAACAACCCGTTTTGGCCTTTCTTCGGGATATTGTGTTTTTTGTTGGAACTCAGACTTAATTATAACGGAATAACACGATGAATCCCAGACATTTATTTTTCTTTACTATAGTGCTTATAGTATTAAAATTACTAAATGGGATAACTTGGAACTGGTTTTGGGTTTTGGCTCCCCTGTTAATTCCAATTATAATAATTTTACTAACTTGCGTTTTCTTAAAGCTTATTTGTCCCACAATCACTCTTAAAGAGGTTTTACGGTTATTTAAGTTGAAATAAACCTTCTGATTTTTTAAGGGGGTTTTTAATTGTTGTATTTGCGAGGATAAATAATTGAAAAATCTATATTTCACATCTGATTGGCATGTAGGACATGAAAAGGTTTTACATTTTGACCAACGCCCCTTTTCCACTTTAACAGAAATGCACGAAACTTTAATAAAAAGATTTAATAGGCTTGTGCCCAAACACGGTATAACTTATTTTTTGGGAGACATGGGACTTACTTCTGTAAATACTTTAAAAGATATTATTAATGAATTAAATGGAAAAAAAATACTGGTTTTGGGAAACCACGATGGTAAGATACAATCTATGTATAATGCGGGGTTTGATTTTGTAACATATAAAGCTCAGTTAGCTTATGGAAAGGTAATTATTACGTTAAGTCATTGCCCCCTAACTGGGGTTTTTAGGGAAGATGTTACAGGAATGCGTGGGGCTACTGAGGGGGAGTGTTGGCATAAAGAGACTAAATTTAAACACATGTTTTCCTTCCCTGATTTTGGCCAAAAACATTTACATGGGCATACTCATTGTTCTTCGATAAATGGAAAAGAAATTTATACACACAATCAAGTAGATGTAGGGGTCCCCGCCCATAATTATTATCCGGTTAGTTTTTCTAGGATTGCAAGTTGGATAGTCTCTGGAGTATTACCCCCAATCCCATATTAACTTGTTTAACTTTATAAAATCTTTTATTATAACTTTAACTTAATATAAACTATTTTTCAGAGAATTAAATATGAAAACACCCACTAGCATCCTCGATAGACCCCCCTTTGTACACCCCGCTTATACTTATAAATGTAAAGTAATCAAGGTGGTAGACGGGGATACCTTAGACGTAGTTATCGATGTGGGGTTTAGTACAAATATTACTAAGAGGTTACGTCTTTTTTTGATAGATGCTTGGGAAATTAGGGGGGTTGAAAAGGAAAAGGGTTTAGCGGCCAAGAAAAGGTTACAAGAAATTGTAGATTCAGCAACCCAAGTGTATGTTCAAACTATTATGGATTCCGTTGGAAAATATGGGAGGGTTTTATCGTGGGTATGGGTAGAAACCAATAAGGAATTATCTAACGTGAATGAAACCCTACTTAATGAAGGGCATGGAACAATTTACAAGTCTTCCAACACTTAAAGTAATTCATTGCAATAAGAGCCTAGTCCACTTGATTGCGTTGTTAGTGGTCAATCAATTACGAGGTAACTATGAGACCAGAAAAGCTAAAGAATTTGATGAATAAAGCTATCGAACATCGATTGAGAACTGGCGAAAGCGATTGTCTTTATAAATTACTTCCTGAACTTAAGCGCATTTATAAACGTTATGCAAAAAATCATGGAGGAGATTGGAGAAGCGGAACCAAAACATACGGCTACGATAACCCCGATTCCACACTAGAATACATTAAAGACCGGTGGCGATGTGCTTTTCGTATACGCTGGATTATAGACGGATTGGAAAAACGAGTAATATAACAACATGTTATAAAAGAAGGAATATGAAAAAAAACAAAAATACACACGAAGGCTCTTCTTTTGATAATTTTTTGAAAGCTGAGGGCACTTATGAAGAGTGTACTGCTGTTGCACTTAAGCGTGTTTTAGCGTGGCAATTTGCAGATACTATGGAAAAACAACACATCACAAAAAAAGGTAAGGCAGCGAAAAAGCGAAAATGAAAACCAGCATGACTTTCGATCAATCCACACGAGGTCGCCTGCAAAAGCTGGTTAACAGTTGTCTGGGTGCCGCTTCCGGCTCCACGTACAGATCTTCCAGACCATGAGCAATAGCAAGGGACTTGTCGGTCTTGCATTTCTCGCGCACACGCTCTGGCCAGTAAGCCATGGCCAGGTGAGCCCAGTCGTAATCGCCTTTTTCTAGTTTGGCCCAGGTGTCTTTCAAGACCTTTTGCCGGGGTTTGTGGCGGAATAGCGGCCACAGCGGTACGGCGGTGATTTGCACATCCGAAGCGCGCAACTGTAGGAACGCAATGGAACAGAGCAAACTGAGTTCGCTGATCGAGGCGGGCATGAACATCGTGATCGGCTTCGTCGTGGCGCTACAGGATCTTGGGAAGGACTCCCTCTTGGTGTTTCTAAGCTGCCTGTGCGGCAGTGA
>Ga0172363_10000734_pt1 | contig 25618 bp, 25 predicted proteins | sample LakKivs2_kivu2a2_FD_114541 | JGI IMG/M metagenome (GOLD analysis project Ga0172363, IMG submission 114541) | Sediment microbial communities from Lake Kivu, Rwanda - Sediment s2_kivu2a2 | ecosystem: Environmental > Aquatic > Freshwater > Lake > Sediment | place: Rwanda: Western Province, Lake... | reverse complement strand
GCTGCTGATGATCAACACCTTCATGGCGATCTATCTGTGGAACCATCCCGAGCTGATCAAGAGCATCGACGACATCCTCAAGTACTCGGACCTGATCTTCTCGTCCGATGAGATGGCCATGCTTGGTGGTATACTAGGGTTTTGGTTTGGTTCCAGGACCTGGGGTAAGAAATGACCATTGGTGTCTATGTTGTTCGCAATAAGTTGAATGGAAAGGCCTACGTTGGCAGTTCCAAAAATGTGGAGTTGCGCTTACGACACCACAAATGCTACATAAAAACCAGTCGGTTTTTGCACTATCAGGGGTACGCTGAGGACGCTAAAAAGTATGGCGTGGAGGCGTTTGAGTTTCGATTACTTATTGAAACCCAGACTCCCGAAGAGGCCAAAAAACTTGAGACGGAAATTGTTCGCATGTGGCTGCCGGAGTTGTACAACAAGGCCCCGAGCGCAGACGGTGCAACCGGTATAAAGCGCCTTAAGGAGGCCTATGTTGCCGGTGCCGCAAAACGTCTTGCGGACCCTGATTACTGCGCAAAACTCAGTAGCGCGTGCAAAGGCAAGCGCCTGGTGATTGAGTGCCCGCACTGTGGACTACGGGGGGGAGGCGGCAATATGCGTCGCTACCACTTCGATAAATGTGGATCAAGACATGAAAACGTCCAGCAAAGGTATTGACCTGATGCACCACTTCGAGGGCTACCGCAATCGCCCTTATCGCTGCAGTGCTGCGATTTGGACGATTGGATGGGGCCATGCCCTGTACGCAGATCAACTGGCCCTGCCCAACGCCCGTGTCGGGGGTTACACAGGGCCAGTTCGCAGCGACTACCAACTTAAACCGGAGGACAATCGTGTATGGTCAAAAGAGGAATTGGTTGAGATTTTCAAGGCTGACCTCGTCCATTTTGAACGCGGTGTTCTTCGACTTGTTCCCGGCAGTGCTGGCGCTCAAGGCCGCTTTGACGCTCTCGTCTCTTTTGCCTTTAATGTCGGGCTAGGAAACCTGCAGCGCAGTACCATTCGTATGCGGGCCAACCGCGCTGAATGGGAACCTGCGGCCGACGCATTTTTGATGTGGAACAAGGCGGGCGGCAAGGTGCTACCAGGCCTTGACCGCCGTCGTCGTGACGAGCGGTCCATGTTCCTTTCATGACCTACCAGGAGACGCCATGAAATCCACCCCCGTCTGGGACAAGAATCGGCCAAAGGGCCTGGGCAAGCCCAAGGCCCTCGCTCCGGCCAAAAAGGCGGCCGCCAAAAGGATGGCCAAGGCGGCCGGTCGCCCCTACCCGAATCTTGTTGACAACATGCGTGCTGCTCGCAAAAAGGGCTGATCATGGCGTTGCTTCGACTCTTCCTCAAGCCCGGCGTTGACAAGCAGAACACCGAATATGGTGCCGAAGGCGGCTGGGTCGATTGCGACTACGTGCGCTTTCGCTACGGCCTGCCCGAGAAGATGGGCGGCTGGACCAACTTCAACAACACCGAGGTCTACTTCATCGGCTACACCAGCGAGGTATTCACTTGGACCGCGCTGGACGGCTCCCCACGTGCGGCCATTGGTACAAACCGCAAGCTCTACGTGTTCTATGGCGGCGCGTGGGCCGATGTCACCCCAATCCGTGCGACAACCACCGGCGTGACGTTTGACACGACCAACGGCTCGACCAACGTGGTGGTCAACGATTCTGGCCACGGTGCGGTCACCGGGGACTTTGTCACGTTCTCCAACACCACCGGCGATCCCGGCGGTATTCCCAACGCGGACCTGGACAACGAGTTCGAGATCGTCGAGGTCTTGAACGCCAACAGCTACCGCATCACTTCCCCCACTCAGGCCACCAGCACCGCTGCTGCGGCCGGAACGGCCGATGCCGCCTACCAGATCAACACGGGCGCGGATCAGGGCTACATCGACTTTGGCTGGGGCACGGGCACCTGGGGGTTCTTCACCTGGGGCACGCCACGCCCGCCCTCGGCCGGTCTGCAGCTCAACCCCCGCATCTGGCAGTTCGACAACTACGGCGAGAACCTGATCGCGCAGGTGGTCGATGGCGACATCTACGAGTGGCTCCCCAGCGGGGGCCTCGGTACGCGGGCCGTGGCCATTGCAGGAGCCCCCACGAAGAGTAAGTTCGCGCTTGTCTCCACCCCGGACCGGCATCTGGTGTGCTTTGGCACGGAGACAGTGCTGGGCACGCCCGCTTCCCAGGACCCGATGTACGTGCGCTTTTCCGACCAGGAGAACATCACGGACTTTGTGCCGACGGCCACGAACACGGCCGGGGGCCAGCGGATCACGGACGGCAACACTATTGTCACGGCCATCCGCTCGCGGGGGCAGATTCTGATCTTCACGGACACTTCCGTGCATGGCCAGCAGTACCTGGGGCCGCCCTACACCTTTGGCTTCCAGCAGCTCGGTGCCAACTGCGGCTGCATCGGCCCGCACGCAGCGGCGGATGTCAACGGCGTGGCGTTTTGGATGGGCCGTGATGCGTTCTTCATGTTCGACGGCACGGTCAAGAAGATTCCCTGCACCGTGCAGGACTACGTGTTTGAGGACATCAACCTCATCCAGAGCTTCAAGACTCACGTGGGCATCAACACCCAGTTCACCGAGGTGACGTGGTGGTATTGCTCGTTCACAAGCGACTACATCGACCGCTTCGTGAGCTACAACTACCTGGAGAACGTCTGGAGCATTGGCACCATGGCGCGCACGTCCTGGGCGGACATGAACACCTTTGCCAAGCCCGTGGCATCGGCCTACTTGCCAGATAGCACTGCGACACCGACGTACGGAGACCCTGTTTACGGCCTGACGGCCGGGCGCACGCGCCTGTACAGCCAGGAAGACGGGGTCAACGCGGTCGATCAGCCCATCAACGCTTACGTGGTGTCCGGGTACTTTGACATCGGTGATGGCGATCAGATGCTGTTCATGAAGCGGTTCATCCCCGACTTCAAGAACCAGATCGGCAACCTGACGGTGCGGCTGCTGCTGCGGCCCTTCCCCCAGGCTGCGGCCAGCCCGAGTTCGCTCGACCCCTACGTCATCGCCCCTGGCACGCAGAAGGTGGATACCCGGGCGCGCGGCAGGCAGATTCAGCTTCGCATCGAAAGCGATGAGCTGGGCACCAACTGGCGCTTTGGCACGATGCGTGTGGACATCCAGCCTGATGGCTTGAGGTAGGGTAAACCCTAATGAGCAAGATCAACAACGTCCGCCTGCCCAATGCTCGGCCCGAGTACAGCGCCGAGCAGTTCGACCAGCTCGTGCGCTCGCTGGAGCAGGTGGTCTTCCAGCTCAACAACACCTACACGCCCACCACCAGCGAGGACAAGGCAGGAGCAGGCGCTTGGTTCGCAGCGGGCAGCGGCGCGGGTGGCGGGTTTGCTGGCGGCATTCGCGGGTTCCAGAACAGCAACGGCATCATCTTGCCCAACGCAATGATGATCTCGGAGCAGGATCAAACCAACGCCAGCGTCACTGGTGAGAACCTGCTTACCTTCGCGCCAGCCTTTGCCAACGGCATCACTGTCGAGAGCAACAGCCGCATCAAAGTGCCCTGCGCGGGGCAGTATCTGGTTACCTTCACCCTGCAGGTGACCAACCGAGGCAACACGGCAGCCGAATTTGAGGTCTGGGCCAAGGACACTGGGGTGAACTATCCCCTGTCCAACACCCGCTTTGACATCCCAGTGCGCAAAAGCTCAACCATTTGGGCGCACGTCGTGCCCGCCATCACAGGCATTTTCACCGTGGACGACCCCATCAACGACTACCTGGAAATCGCATGGTGGTCGGACAGCCTGGACGTCTACTTGGAGCACTACGCTGCGGGCACGAGTCCCACCCGCCCAGCCATTCCGTCGGTGATCCTGACCATCAACTTTGTATCGGCGATCTGACCATGGCCAACAAGTACTTTCGCAAACACCTCACCCCATCGGCCGCGACCGAGACCGCGATTTACACGGTCCCGGCGGCCAATACAGGTGTCTTGTCCTCGCTGCGGGTGACCAATCGCAACGCGTCTACTACGGCGCTGACGGTGAACGTCTACCCGGGCGGCGGGGCCACAGCGTACTGCTTGCTCAAGAGCTATTCGCTGCCCACGAACCAGACCATGGACATTTTCAGTGGCGTGCCCTGTGTGCTTGAGGCCACTGATGTGATCAAGGTGACCTCCAGCCAAGCGACCGTGGATTTCTACCTGTCGTATCTGGAGATGGATCGGTCATGATCAGTGGACAAAACTCAACTCTTTGCAGGATAATTTGGCCCCATAACGCGTCCTTTTCCGACGCGCAGCCCCTCGCGGAGCTACAGGCCAAAATCGGAAAGGACAACCATGGCAAATGAAGGCATCATGGCCCTGCCGCAATCGGCAGCCATGCAAGACGAGGGCGGCGCACAGCAGCCCCAAATGGTGACGAGCTTTGACTCGTACGACGCTGCTCAGACAGCGCTTGGGATGGTCAATCCCGGAGAGCTTGCCGCTCTCAAGGAGTCGCTCCGTCAGAATATGGCGGACCTGCAGCTCACCCCGAGCCAGTTGACCACGCTCATCGAGATTTTCGAGTACGTCTCGCAAAACCCTCGTGAGTACAAGACCATCCGCGAGGACCTGATTCGCAACGACTTCGTCGATGCCGAGGACCTGCCGGAAGAGTACGACCCCGAGTTCCTCGGCGCGATCTTGGCGGTCCTCAACGAACTGCAGATGACCATGGCCCAAGGGGCGCAGGCCCCGATGATGGCCGAGCCTCCGATGCCAGACATGGGGGGCATGCAGCCGATGGCCATGGCCGAAGGTGGCCTGGCTGACGTGGCGTCCTTCCTGGCCGCCCAGGGCCGCAATGGCGACAAGATGCTGGCCCACATCACCCCCGAAGAGGCGGAGTTCCTCAAGGCACGGGGCGGTGCAGGCACGATCAACCCCGTCACCGGCCTGCCTGAGTTTTTCCTCAAGAAGATTTTCAAAGGGGTCAAGAAGATTTTCAAAAGCGTGACCAAAGTGGTCAAGAAGGTGCTCCAGTCGCCCGTCGGGCGCATCTTGGGCACCATTGCGTTGGCCACGGTCCTCGGACCAGCAGGCGTGGGCCTGTCGATGGGCACCGCAGCAGGCCTGGCTGGCGCTGGCACCACCTTGATGGCCGGTGGCTCGATCAAGGAAGCGCTGATCTCCGGTGCTCTGGGCTACGTTGGCGGTGGCGGCACGATCATGGGCGTCAGTCCCGTGTCAGCCGTGGGCCAGTATCTGCCCGGCGCGGCAGGCAGTGCGCTGAACACGGGCCTGGCCACCGGTGCCATCGGCACCGGTGTGGGCCTGATCGGCGGCATGAAGCCTGCTGACGCGCTGCGCATGGGCGTGATGTCGGGCGCATCGGCGGCCGCGTTGCAGGGCATGCAGAATTCCAAGCTCCTGTCCGATGCCCGCTTTGCGCGGGACATGGGCAACGAGCTCACGCCCCAGCAGGCACAAGCGCTGCAGGCTGCTGGCGAGCCGCTTAACCCGGGCCCGATCTCTGGCAGCCCTCCGGGTCCTGTGCGGATTGCGGGAGGCGAAGGTGCGATTGGATCGGCTGGTACGACCGGCACGGCCCAGGACCTCCTGGGGCAGGGGGGCGGCACGGGCCTGCGCATGGGCACCGGCGAGCCCGGCCTGCGCATGCCAGGCGGCTCCTTTGGCGCGCAGGACTTCTCCTCGGCCATGGGTGGCACGGGCAGTGCAACCAACTACAGCTTGGTGCCGAGCAACGCACCGCCCAGCGTAGGCTTCCAGCCCAACACCGCCTTCGGCGCAATGGACTTTTCCAAGGCCGCTGGGGGCATGGGCGCGCAGACCAACTACAGCCTGACACCGGCATCGGCGCAAGCCACTGCACAGCCCGCAGGCATCGTGGATCGTCTGGTCAGCGGCGCGAAGAACATCTACAACGAGTACCTCTCGCCCAGCCGTCCTGGCCTGCCTGCCGATGCTGGCATCCTGCAGAAGTACGGCCCCTTGGCACTGGCCGGGACCGCTGCTGTGGCAGCGACTGGCGGCATGGAAGGCGAGCCCGCCAACCAGAACCCGGCGTTCAATCGGAACTACACCGGCCTCGACTACATGCGGGACAACCCGAACATGTTCCAAGGCGGCTTGGACACCGGCTACCAGCGCCCGCAGACCCCTGGCTCTGTGGTGGTACCCACTCCGTCCTACGCCTCCATTCCGATTGGCCAGCCCGGTGTCGTGATGCCGGGCGGCGTCACGCGCAGCCCGGGCGGTCTGGCGCAGCCCTACAACGTGGCGGGCCTCTACGGTGTGCCGCTGATCTACGGCCAGCAGCCTCCTGGCTATGCCAAGGGCGGTGAGCTCCGCCAGACCGATTTCCCTCGTAAGAACGGTCCGATCAACGGCCCGGGCACGGGGACTTCTGACTCCATCCCGGCCATGCTGTCGGATGGAGAGTTCGTGTTCACAGCCAAGGCTGTGCGCAACGTCGGGAACGGTAGCCGCCGCAAGGGGGCCGCTCGCATGTACAAACTCATGAAGATGCTCGAAGGCGGGCCAGTAAAGGTGAAGTGACATGGCAGATGAAACCGTAACTCAACAGATCGTCCGGGAAGCCCCGGAGATCGAGGCGTACAAACTCAAGCTGCTGCAAGAGGCGCAGAACCTCGCGTTCAACGTCAACCGCACGCCCCTGTCGCAGCAGCTTCCCGGCTACCAGGTCGCAGGCTTTTCTCCAGCGCAGCTTGCCGCGATTCGAGCCACCGAGCAGCAGGGGGTTGGCGCGTTCACCCCCTACATGACGGCGGCCAACCAGGCCCTGGGCGGCTCGTACAGCACCACCGGCGAGGCGGCCGACATCCTGCGCGGCGCTGACACCCGTCAGCAGTTCACCGACGCACAAAGGGCGATGCAGCAGGCCGGTGGCGCGGCCGCTGGTATCACTGCTGGTTTGCAGCCCATCGGGCAGGGGCTTGGGTATCTTGACGCGGCTGGCCAGCGGGCTTTGATGTCCGACACGTCGGGGCGCTTTGCACCGGCCTATCAGGACATCAACACGGGCATCGGATCGCTGGCCACGGCCCAGAACATGGCGGCCTTGTCCAGTCAGGCGGACCTCACGCCTGCCACCGCCGCCATCGGACAAGGGCTCACGGGCCTGACCGAAGCGCAGCGCATGGCTGCCATGGCGGCACAGCAGCCGGGCTTTGCACAAGGCATTGCCTCTGCCCTGACCGCTGCTGACCAGGCCCGAATGGCCGCTGCACAGCCCGGCTTTGCACAGGCACAGCAGACAGGCATGCAAGCTGCTCAAGCAGCCATGCAAGCAGCACAGCAGCCCGGACTCCAGGGCGGCGTCGGGGCTCAGTTCGCTGCAGCGCAGCAAGCTGCTCAAGCTGCACAACAGCCGGGATTTGGTGCAGCGCAGCAGGCGATTCAACAAGGCATTGGCCAGCTCGGGGGTGCCGCGCAGGCGTACAACCCAGCCGCTGCTCAGGCCTTCATGAACCCGTACCAGCAGCAGGTCATCGACGAGGCGATGAAGCAAATCAATCGCCAGGGCGCGATTGCACAACAGGGACTATCGGCGCAGGCGGTACGGGCAGGTGCATTCGGCGGTGAGCGCGAGGGCGTTCAGCGGGCCGAGCTGGAGCGCAACCTGATGGATCAGCGCTCCAGCACGATTGCCAACCTCCTGTCGCAGGGCTATAGCCAAGCGCAGGCGCAGTCCATGGCCGCGTTCGAGCAACAGCAGCAGCGCCAAGCTGCTGCTGCACAGGGCATTGGCCAGTTGGGCACACAGCAGGCCAGCATCGCAGCGCAGCAGGCAGGCCTTGGCCAACAAGCCGCTGGCATGCTCGGGCAAGCCGGGGCAGCGCAAACCGCAGCCGCTGTGCAGCAGGCAGGTCTTCAGCAGCAGGGCGCACAGGCGTTGGCGTCGCAAGCCGGGCTGCAGGCCAGTGTGGCCGCACAGCAGGCAGGCCTTGGCCAGTCCGCCGCGCAGCAGCTCGCGCAGGCCGCACAACTGCAGGCCCAAACCGCTGGCCAGCAGGCTCAGTTGGCACAAGCCGGTGCCGGTCTGTACGGCAACCTCGCGCAGCAGCAAGTCGCTGCTGGCCAAGGCCTTGGTCAGTTGGGCGTGCAGCAGGCTCAGTTGGGCCAGGGCGCGGCCAACATCTACCAGCAGGCCGCGCAGCAGTACGGCAACCTCGCGTCCCAGCAGGGTGCTTTGGCTGGCCAAGAGGCTGCGATCAACCAGAACATCGCCAACCTGCTGATGCAGCAGGCGGGCCAGTATGGCCAGATGGGTGGCCAGATCGCCAACATCTATGGCCAGCAGGGCCAACAGTTCCAGGGCCTTGGTCAGGGAATCGGGCAGCTCGCAACGCAGCAGTTCGGCATCGGGCAGCAGCAGGCGCAAGGCCTGGGCGCGCTGGCGGGCCAGTTGGGCCAGCTTGGTGTGCAGCAAGGCGCGCTGGGCCAGACCGCACAGGCGCTGCAGCAGGGCGACATCAACTTCCTGTACAACGTCGGCCAGGCGCAGCAGGCGTTCAACCAGCAGACGCTGGACGCGCAGCGTGCGACCGAGCTGCAAAAGGTGTATGCACCGTACCAGCAGGCCGGTTTCCTGTCGGACATCTACAAGGGCGCACCGTCGTCGCAGATGTCCACGCAGGTGGCCAGCCAGCCCTCGGCAAGCCCGTTCCAGCAGGCGGTCGGCATCGGCTTGGGCGCTATCTCGACAGCGGCAGGCGCGAAGAAGGCTGGGCTTTTCTAAGGGGTCATGATGAAAGACAAGATGATGAACGAAGACCTGGATGTCGAAAACGTCGGCATCATGCAAGGATTCATGGACTCCATGAACGAGGATGATGAGGACGAGGGTGAGGAAGACGATGACGAGATGGGAGGCAACGACTATGCCGACCTTGACCGTCGCCCGGACTCTCCTGAAATCCTGATGAACAATCTGCGCGGCGACATGCGCTCGATTGATGCGCGACGCGACGAGCTCGCCGATCTGGTGGGCTACGCCGCTGCGGCCGAGACTCCCGAGCCGGTGCTCGCGATGCTGCAACCGGTGCTCGCGGCCCAAGGTCCTGCAGGCGCAGCCGGTGCAGGCATTGGCGCGCTGCCTCCTTCAGCAGCCATGGCCCAAGGGCCACAGCCCCCGATGGCTCCTCCCCAGATGCCGCCTGGCATGCCTGGGGCCCCTGGCGCAGAGATGGCCCCGCCTCCTGCCGATGGCGGCATTGCTGCCTTGTTGGGCGCGGCCGGTGGTGCACCGGGTGGTGCTCCTCCGATGCCTCCGGGCGGCCAGCCGCCTGTTCAGATGGCCCGTGGCGGGATCGTCCAGCGTTTTCAAGCGGGGTCTGATGAGGACGGCGTGACCCCTGCTGGTGAAGGCTCGTCCTCGTTGGGTTTCAACCCGACACCTGAGATGCTGGCACAGGCTCGCACGCAGTTCATGAACACCCTGGCGCAGCGGCCGCTGGTGGTCCCCGATCTGAAGGCGGAGACTGACCGTCGCACGCAGATGTACAAGGACATCCTGGGCGACAACACCGACAGCCGTCAGGCCCAGCTCCTGCTGTCCCTCGGTCAGCGGGCCTTGGGCTTTGCTGGAAACGTCGATGACCAGGGTCGTCCGCTGCGCGGCAGCTTCCTCAGCCGCGCGGCTCAAGCAACGCGGACCTTGCCTGCCGAGATGTCACAGTTCATTTCTGCGGCGGACAAGGAGCAGCGTCAAGCGCGGCTCATGGGCCTGCAGGCTGCCGAGAAGGAGATCGAGAGCACCAAGGCCTCGAACCTCAAGCTGCTGGAGACCCAGCGCAAAGGCTACGCCGACATCCTCAAGGCCGCTGGCAAGTCCAAGACCGAAGCCGGTCCGTTCGGCAGCGGTCTGGCTGGCCGCAGCCTGGAGATGTTCGTCAAGTACGCGCCGGACTACGCCAAGGGCGCACTCGACCCCGAGACCGAGCGCTACTTCCTGTCGGCGGTCACGAACTACACACAGCCCACCTTCGTGGAATTCACCAACCCGCTGACCGGCGAGAAGGGCATCCGCGAGCAGCGCAACGAGCTGCCCGACTTCGTGCGCACGGCGCTCAAAGCACGTGGCACAGCGCTGCCTACCGGTGGCCGCCCAGGGCCCACGGGCCAAGCACCACGGCCCGCGCCTGCGGCCGCTGGGGCCGGTGCTGCACCGGTGACGGCGGCTCCCGCGCCACGGCCCGCGCCTGTGGTTGGCGCAACGCCCAACGACATCCCTGGAGAGGTGGCACCGATTGTTCAGGCCGCGCCGCAATCGACGTTCTTCGATTTGGCCAGCACCGGCACAGGTTTTGTACCTGTGCTGGTGTCCGGCATCACCCGCAACATCCCGCTGGAAGCCGCTGGCCGCATCAAGCCGGAATTTCAGCAGGCCACGACGATGCTGGAGAACATGCGCAACCGTGTGGTCAACGTGCTGCAGGAGAACCCACGCTTTGCTGAAGGCGAGCGCAAGCAGATTCTGAGTGAGCTCAACCTCGGCCCGCGCCTCTTGGACAACAAGCAGAGCTTCATCAACCAGATCATTGCCGTGGACAACGTCTTCGACAGCATCGAGGCCAAGACCAAGGCGCTGACCGAAGCCAAGAACACTGGCATGGAAAAGCGCCGCGAGGCCTTCAAGAAGCTCGAAGAGGTCAACTTCATCCGTGACCTGCTGGGTGTTCGTGCTCGCAAGATCGACAACACCGAACAGTGGACATCTGCTGCGCCAGGCGAGTACCTGGTGTTTGATCCCACCCGCAAAATTTACGTCTACGCGCAGAAAAAGGGAGGCCGGTAATGGCAGACCCCACCAAGCCAGCAGCCAAGCCCAAAACCCTGGAGGAGCTCTACCCGGGCATCTCCACCAGCGGCCCCACGGGAGCAGAGGCGGATGCCGCGCTTTCCAGTGCCTACCCTGGCATGGTCACCGAGCCGAGCACCGGCGACGCTGCCAAGGAGGCCTTGTTGGGTACTGCCCAGGGGGCGCTTCGCACCGGTCCGATGGTTGGTGGGGCGCTCATGGGGCTGAAGGCGGGTGCTCCGTTCTTCCCTCCTTATGGGGCCATCGGCGGCATGATTGTCGGCGGCACTACGGGCTTCTTTGCGGGCCGCCAGGCCGAGCAACTGTTTCCTGAAGTCAGCAACCCTGACCTGCTGCCTTACCGCGAGGGTGGCAAGACCTTCGGCGACTCGATTGCCTTTGCCCCATCCGCGTTCGGCATCCCGCAGATGACCGCCAACCGCGTGGCCCGCTTCGTGTCGGCCATCGGTGAGTCCGCCCGTCGTTACCCCAAGGTTTTCCTGACCGGGGAAGCCTTGAGTGGTGCGGGTGCTGGTGTGGGGGCAGGCGTTGCTGAGACCTACGACCCGGGCGCACCGGGCACCCGCTTGGCTGCCGAGGTGGTGGGCGGCATGTTCTCCCCCGGCCGTCTGGTGGTCAACACCAGCGCGACTGCGATGGACGCGCTGCGCAAGGTTAAGGGCAGCTTCAGCGCCGGGTCCCGTGAAGCACGGGCCGCGAACCGTCTGTACACCATCCTGGAAGAGGCTGGTGAGGACATTCCGACCCTGATCCGCCGCCTGGAAGCCGAGATGCCGATCTCCCAGGTCACGCCTGCCGGACAACGGATCACGCCTACCTCGGCGCAGAAAACTGGAAGCCTGGCGCTGACCGAGATGGAGACCGCGCTGGGCAAGGCTCACGCGCAGTTCCTGGGCGAGACCCAAGAGCAGGGCCGCCAAGCGCTGCGGGCCTATCAGCTCATGGTGGATCGCTTGAAGGGCATCGGCACGCAGGAAGCCTTGTTTGCGGCTGCGCAGCTCCAGGAGCAGCGCTTCAACGCCATGATCAACGGCCGCTTGGCTGCGGCTGACGCCAATGCGGCTGCTCGGATTGCCCGCATCAACAAGGACACGCCCCAGGCGCGTCGCACGATTGGCGAGATCGTCAAGACCGAGACCGAAAACGCACTGACCAGTGCTCGCGACTACGAGACCGAGCTGTGGAAGCAGGGCCTGGCTCAATTAACCAAGCCCACGACCAAGACGGTCACCGAGCAGGTGCCTGGCGCGATCTTGGGTGCCCAGGGTCGCCCGATCACCCGTGAGGTCACCCGCACGGTGGTGGACCTGCCAAAGATGCGACCGAACAGCACGGTCAAGGATTTCCTGGACTACACCTTGGATATCGGTGACGCTGTGTTCGACAAGAACACGCCCGCCGTGGTCAAGAGCATCATGGCCAAGTTCGGCGTCACGCCGGAGGACGTGAAGAAGTACAAGGCGGGCCGCCGTAGCGAGGAATTCGCCCTGACTGGCCAGATTCCCGCCCGCTTCCTGCCGCAAACCAAGGAGGTGGACCTGACTGAGCTGGTGAGCTACCGCTCGAACCTCTTGAAGATGGCCCGTGAGGCCGCCGGTGCCGGTGAAGTGGGCAACGCCAACTTCTACAGCACCATCGCGCAGAGCCTGATGAAGGACCTGGACACCGTCAAGAACCCTGCGTTTGACGAGGCCCGCACCTTCTCCAAGGCCTTGAACGACGTCTTCACCCGCACCTTTGCCAAGACAGCAGCCGAGAGCGCTGACGTCACCCGCGCCGGTGCCGAGCGCCTGCCAGCCGAGATTCTGGTCAAGCGTGCCTTTGGCTCCAATGCGGATGCAACGGCCATGCGCATGACCGAGGTTGAGGACGCGGTCAAGTTCATGGCCAACCAATACGACGCCGCTGTGCAGCAGTTTGGCCGCAACAGCCCGCAGGCCACGGCCTTGAAGCCCATGGCCGACATGTCGCGCCAGGGCGCGGCGTCGATTGCCGATGCGCACTCGCGGGTGCTGCGCATGGGCGCGGCCGCTGCGATTGACACGACGTTCGATCCGGCCACGGGTCGCGAAGTCACGCGCCTGAACACCAAGAAGCTGCAGAAGTTCGTGGCCGAGAACAAGCCCATGCTGGACAAGCTGGGCATCACTGCGGACCTGTCCGACGCTGTCAAGGCCGAGAACATGTTCCGCATGGTCCAAAACGCGAACAGCGATCTGGTCAAGCGTGCTGCCGACCAGTACGCCTTCGCGCAGGTGCTCAAGGCGGGCAAGGAGCGCCCCAGCACTGCGCTGGGCACGATCCTCAATGGCGGGGCCCCCGTCAGCGGCATGCGCAACGTGGCCACCATGGCCCGCGATGCAGGGCCCGCTGCCATGAATGGCCTCAAAGCCGCCCTGTACGACTACGCCTACCTCAAGGCCATGCCCCAGGACGGCAGCAAGTTCAGCCCGCAGGCCTTCGAAGACGCGTTCTTCAAGCCCCTGGCTCCGAACCAGCCCTCGCTGGCCAACATCATGCGAGCCAACGGCATCATGACCTTCACCGAGATGAAGAACATGAAGCGCCTGCTGGACCCGATGGTGCGCATCGAGACAGCGATGACCAACCGCCGCACCATGGATGACGTGATCCCTGGCAGCGACGTGGTCTCCGAGCTCGCCCAGCGTGTGATCGGTGCCCGCATTGGCGCAAAGGCCGGAGGCCCCAGTGGCCCCACGCTGATCGCCGCTTCGGCAGGCTCCAAGGCCGTGCGCCAACTCTTCGACAAGATGCCGACCATCTCTACCCGGGGCATTCTGGAGCGCGCCGCACAGGACCCGGAGTTCATGGCACTGCTGTTGCGCAAAGGCAGCACCGAGCGCGAGAAGCTCAACATCGCGCGCCAGCTCCACGCATACATGCTGACCTCGGGTCTGAACTACGCCACGTACGAAGAGCCCCAGCCGGAGCCGGTCGCTGGCACCCAGCCACCGTTCACGGCCCAAGGCCAGGCGGCGCGTGCACTGCGCCAGATGCCCCCAGCGCCAAGCAGCCGTGGCGTGCCATTCCTGCAGCAGCAACCGCCGCAGGGTGGTGGCGGCAAGCCCGGCGGTGGCGCACCGGCCGCGCCCCAAGGACCAGGGCCCGCGCCTGCAGGCACCAGCCGCTCCATGCTGCAGTCGCTCTTCCCGTTTGACACGATCAGTGGGATGGCAGCGCAGCCGCCGCAGTAACCCTCGCCATCCACTGGGCCTTGAATTCCTTGAATTCTCGGCCCGTGGTGGTGAACTCCTGCGTCGTCCCATCCTGAACCGCGATCAGCACGGCCGCGAAGTCGATGTCCGTGCCGTGCATGGCGTCGTGCGCGATGGCATAGGCCGCGAGCTGGTGAAAGTAGTCCGTGATGAACTCATGCCGCTTGGGCTGCACTGACTGCTTGAAGTCCACGATGGCCAGCTTGCCTCGGTACTCGGCCACCAAATCCGTGGTCCCCGCATACCGGTCCTCAAGATAGACGCTCACCTCCGAGCCATGAATCTCGGAGATGGCACCAAAGTACTTGTTGGCCAGGCGAAAGGCCATCTCGTGCCCCTTCATGGCCAACCAATCACGGCCCAAGGACAACGGATCACCGGCCAGAATGGCCTCCAGCGTCAGGTGCATGTGCGTGCCGATGTAGGACGCCTCCTCCTTCTGCCGTAGGGCCTCTTCTTGGCCGATGCGCTGCGCCCACGCCTCCAAAGCTGCCTTGTCCTTGGTGCGATCCAAGATCGTTGTCACCGAGGGGACGTGTACAGAATTGGGCAAAACGTAGACACGTCCTGACGACGTGTCCATTCTTTCGAGCTTTTCGTACTTGAAGCGGTCTGACCAGGGGATCAGATGAGCCATTGCTTGAGTTCCTCCCCCAGCACTTGGGTTGCGATGTCGATCTTGCTGCGCAGGGCCTTGACGATCTTCTCGTCCACCGTGCCTGGCGCGATCAGGTCGATGTAGGTCACGTTCTTGGTCTGGCCGATGCGGTGCGCCCGATCCTCGGACTGCAGGCGCTTTTCCAGGTCGAAGCTGTTGCTGAAGTAGACCATCGTGTGCGCGGCCGTGAGCGTCAGGCCGTAGCCGCCTGTGCTGGGGTTGCCCACGAAGAAGCGCAACTCATCGTTGGGGTCCTGGAAGCGGTTGACGATGCGCTGGCGCTCCTCGCCTTCGGTGTCGCCGAAGTAGGTGGCCACGCTGTTCATCCCATACTCCTTGGCCAGGGCCAGCTTGATGGCCTCGATGTCGTGCCGGTAGTTGGCCCAGATGATGATCTTGCCGTCCGTCTCTTCGACGATGGACAGCAGCTCCTTAATCCGGTTGTTGGGCAACTCCTTGACCGTGCCATCGTCCATCTTCACGTGGCCGCAGACGATCTGGTGCAGCCGCATGAGCTGGGTCAGGGCGTTGACCGTGCTCACGATGCCCCCGTCGATGAGCGCCAGGGCCACCGCCTTCATGTCACTGTAGGCCTTCACCTGCTCGTCGGTGAGGTCCACCTCGCGCTTGACGTAGAGCTTCTCCGGCAGGTCCAGGCACTCCTCCTTCTTCACGCGGTAGCTGAAGCGGTCGAGCTTTTCCTTGAGCTCATCGAGCCTGCGGTAGCCCACGATCTGCTTGAAGCTGTGGCTGGCCAACTGCCGCTCAACCACCACCGCGTAGCGGGCCTGAAAGGCGTAGTAGCTGTGGATGTTCAGGCAGCCGTCAGCCAAGAACGCACACTGCTGGTAGAGGTCCAGTGGCGACTTGGTGACCGGGGAACCCGTCATGATGCGCCTGAATCGCGCACCACGGCCCACCTTCTCGGTGTTCTTACTGCGAGCTGCCGTCGGCGTCTTGATCGTCGTGCTCTCGTCGATGGCCATGAAGGCGTTGTGCACGAACAAAAACCGCTTGGCAAACGCGGTGCCCTTGGGCGTGCTGAAGGCCTCGATGTTCATGATCAGAATCTTCAGGTCCTCTGTGGACACGAAGAGCTCGTCGAGCGCCTTTTGCTCGGCCTTGCGCGGGCTTGGGGACCAGATGGCCATCCGGTGCACGATGTGCTCAGGCAGGTGCTTTGGGATTTCGGTGTCGTACCAGTTGCGGTACGCACCCTTGGGCGCGACGATGAGCGCCGCGTCGATCTTGCCCTGGTCGTAGAGCATGGCGATGTTGTTGATCACCATGAAGCTCTTGCCAGTGCCCATGTCCGCAAAGAGCGCAGCTACAGGCTCATTCCAGAAGCGCTGCAGGTATGCCTTCTGATGCAGGAAGGGCTTGTTCTTGAAGGGGTAGGTTTCAAGGAATCTGTCCATGTGTTCTCTCTTTCTTGCCGGGGGCTTGACAACCTCCGTGTGAAGTAGTGTACACTGGCCGCTCGTTTTCAGAAAGGAGAAATCAGTGCCAACTGTGTACGTCGTGTCCGAGACCACGCAGCACAACATCGCAAGTGCTTTGGACTACGGCAAGATCGAGACCATTCTGCCGCCCATGGCGCAGATTGCGTTTTCAGTCGTGCCAACAGTGCGACGCATCCAACGCAAGCTCGAAAAGTTTTGCGACGATGACTACCTGCTGCTCATCGGCGACCCCTCTGCAATAGGTATTGCCTGTGCAGTAGCTGCGGCCAAAAATCAGGGCCGTTTCAAGTGCCTCAAGTGGGACAAGCGCGAAAGGCGCTATATTCCCCTGGAGGTTGACCTCTTCAAGAAAGGAGAAAGTGATGAGTCTTACGAATTTATTTGAGAACGACGCCAACGCCCTGCAAGTCTCTGACGAGCAGGTCACTGGTATCTCTGGTCTTGCACGCCGTGCGAAGCTGCTTGAGAAGGAACTCGCGGACCTTGAAAAAACAGTGTCCGAGAAGTCCGAGCAGTACCGCAAGCTGACCGAGCAGACGATACCTGAGGCCATGGCTGAAGCCGGTATGAAAGCCTTCGCAATGGAGGACGGTTCCAGCATCAGCATCAAGCCGTTCTACGGGGCGAGCATCCCGAAAGCCCGCCAGGCCGAAGCGTACCAATGGCTGCGCGACAACGGCTTTGACGACATCATCAAGAATACCGTGAGCGTTCGGTTCGGCCGCAAGGAAGACGAACTGTGCTCGCGACTTCTCAATCTTCTGGGCGAGCAAGGCTATCCGGCCGAGCAGACCGAGAAGATCGAGCCCCAGACCCTCAAGGCCTGGGTCAAGGAGCGTATCGAGAAGGGGCAGCCCGTCGATACCGAGCTTTTTGGCGTGTTCATCGGCCAGAAAGCTGTCATCAAGTCTGTTTAACCACGAACCACGAAGAAAGGACCATGGACCATGGCCAAGACTGAAATTGCGGAACAAAAGGCCAGCACCGCACTGGCGATCATGAGCGACCTGGAGCAGGATGCTGGCCAGGGCTTTGAGAACATGAACCAGGACGACTATGCACTGCCGTTCCTGCGACTGCTCACCTCAACCAGCCCTGAAGTAGGTGACATGGACGGCGCGATGCCGGGCATGGTACTCAACAGCGTCACCGGCGAGCTATTTGACGGCAAGAAAGGTATCCACGTGGTACCTTGCGCATACGTCCGTCAGTACATCGAGTGGGCCCCGCGTGGGCAAGGTAGCGGTGCGCCCGTGCACATCTACCCTGCTACCAGCGACATCCTGTCCCAGACTCACCGCGAGCCTGGCGACAACAAGGACTACCTGGACAACGGCAACTACATCGAGAACACGGCAAACCACTACGTCATGCTGATTGACGAAAACGGTGTGCCCAACCCCGCACTGATCACCATGAAGTCCACGCAGCTCAAGAAGAGCCGCAAGTGGAACTCCATGATGCAGTCAGTGAAGATGAGCGGCAAGAACGGATTGTTCACGCCGCCCATGTACAGCCAGGTCTACCGCCTGACCACCACGGCCGAGTCCAACGACAAGGGCAAGTGGCACGGATGGGAGATCGAGCGCATCGGCCCGGTCGAGTCCAACGACATCTATTTGGCCTGTAAGCAGTTCGCGCAGTCTGTCGGCGCGGGCGACATCAAGGTCAAGCACGAGGGTGCAGAAGGTGGTGAGATGAGCAGCGGCCCACAGCCATTTTGAGTTCCGGGGCCGAAAGTGCGAGGAGTCCAGATAGCTGAGTCGTGCCAGGTAGCTCCTGTCAGGCAATATGCGGGTACCCCTCTTCGTGCGAGTAGGCCCCACCTCCATAGAAAGAAGAAATGACAGACATCACACGGTTCAAGGCGATATTCAGCGGCCTCGATATTGCCTATGGAACCTACAAGATCGAGGGGTCCAAAGAGAGCGGAAAGCAGGCCGGTAAGGCTGTTGTTGTCCGCAAGCCGCCAACCGATGATCTGTGGGTCAAACACCTGCAGGGCATCGACCCGTCACTGGGCATCATCCCCATCCGTGCAGACAACACCTGCATCTGGGGCTGCATCGACATTGATCAGTACCCGCTGGATCACCAGGGGCTGATCAGGCGCATCCGCGACCTGGAGCTGCCGCTGATTGTCTGCCGCAGCAAGTCCGGTGGTGCCCATGTCTTTCTCTTCGTGCGCGAGCCGATGCCCGCTGCCAACATGCAGCGCTACCTCAAGGCTTGCGCTGCTGTGCTCGGCGAGGCCGGGCGCGAGATTTTCCCCAAGCAGGCCGAGATTCTGGTGGAGCGTGGCGACACCGGTAACTTCTTGAACCTGCCCTACTTCGGTGGCGACCAGACCATGCGCTACGCCATCCAAGACGATGGCACGGCCGCGACGCTGGAGGAGTTCTACGAGCTGTACGAGCGCTGGGTGCAGGACCCGAGCGTCGAGCCGCCAGAGGAGCCCAAGAAGCCCGACCATCCAATCAAGGATGGGCCGCCATGCCTGCAGGCGATCTGTGCGCAGGGCGTGCCTGAGGGCACGCGGAACAATGCCCTCTTTGCCATCGGCGTGTACCTCAAGCGGGCCAAGCCTGCGACCTGGGATAACGAGCTGTCAGACCATAACCTGAAGTACGTGCATCCGCCGCTGCCAAACAACGAGCTGCAGATCATCGTCAAGCAGCTCCACAAGAAAGAGTACAAGTACAAGTGCAAGGATGCGCCCCTGAACGCGTTTTGCCACAGCGGCCTGTGCCGCACGCGTAAATACGGCATTGGCGGTGACGGCCCAGACTCCCCACAGCTTTCCTCGCTGTCCAAGTACAACAGCGAGCCCCCTCTTTGGTTTCTCGACGTCAACGGCAAGCGCGTCGAGCTCGATACCGACAGCCTCTTCAACCAGGCCGCATTCCAGAAGGCCTGCATCGAGCGCATCAACGTCCTGCCGCCCACGCTGCGCAAGCAAGACTGGGAGCAGATGCTCAACGCCCTCCTGCGGGAGATGGTCGAGAGTGAACAGATCACTGAAGCGCCCGAGGACACCAGCCTGACTGGACGTTTCAATGATCTGGTCGAGGAGTTCACGACGCACATGCAACAAGCCATGGACCGCGATGAAATCCTCATGGGCCGCCCTTGGGTGAACGAGGACGAGGCCAAGGTCTACTTCCGTATGAAGGACCTCGAAGCCCACCTTACCCGCAACAACTTCAAGGGCCTGACCGCACCGAAGATGGCCCAGCGCATCCGTGAGCTTGGTGGTGAGCCGATCAGCCTGTTCCTGAAGAACCGCACGGTGCGCTGCTGGCGCATGCCGCGCTTTGCTGGCCAGGATGCGCCTTTCGAGACGCCCGAGCAGGTGAAAAATAGGAGCCCATTTTGAGTGTCATGAAGCACGTCTCCGGCGCGGCCGTTTGGCGTCTTCCCGAGGAAGATCGACCTCCTGGCGGCAGCAAGATGTTGCTGCTGCCCCCCGGCGGCGTGTGCGTCATCGGCACGTGGGATTCCTGGTGTGTGGCATGGGCCCCGCTTCCGGACCTTACTCCAGAAGTCAAAGAACGATTGAGGCAACGCAATGGCAATCACTAAGGTATTTGGGCCGCCCGGCTCAGGCAAAACGACCTATCTGCTCAACGTCGTCCAGCAGGAGCTGGCTGACAACACGCACCCGACCAAGATCGGGTACTTCAGCTTCACCAAGAAGGCGGCCAACGAGGCGCGGGATCGCGCCGTGGCCAAGTTTCCCGGCCTGAACCCCGACACCGACTTCCCGTGGTTTCGCACGCTGCACAGCCTGGCCTACCGGTGCCTTGGCATCGGCACCAAGGACATGATGACGCCCGAGAACTACCGCGAGTTCGCGCAGGAGGCGGGCATCGAGATCAACGTCGGCACGGGCGAAGACGACTTCATGGTGCAGGCGGACAACCCGATCCTCAACGAGGTCAACATCGCACGGATCAAGGGCCTGGACCTCAAGACCCACTACAACCAGTCGCGCATGGACCTGGAGTGGTTCCACTTCGAGTACGTGGAACGCGCCTACCGGCACTACAAGCAGTCGCACGCGCTGCTGGACTTCACCGACCTGCTGGAGCACGTGCTGCTGGAGCCGGACCGCTTGCCACGGCTCGACGCTCTGATCATCGACGAGGCACAGGACCTCTCCCGCTTGCAATGGAGGCTGGTCGAGCAACTCGCGTTGCGAGCCCAGCGCTGCTTTCTGGCAGGCGACGACGACCAGGCCGTCTACACCTGGGCCGGAGCCGACGTTGACAGCTTCCTGAACTTCGAGGGCGAGGTGCACGTGCTGGACCAGTCCTACCGCGTGCCAGCCAAGGTGCATGCCTTGGCCAACACCGTGGTCCACCGCATCAGGAAGCGCCAGCCCAAGACCTGGAAGGCCCGGCAGGAGCAGGGCGAGGTGCACTACTACAACGATTGGGCACAGGTGGATGTGACTCACGGGGAGTGGCTGGTGCTGGCTGCGGCCAACTACATGCTCACAGACATGCACGACTGGCTCAAGAGCCAAGGGCTGCTGTTCGAGCGCCACGGACAACGGTCCGTGCCCGAGGCCGTGCTCACGGCCGTGCTGGGCTGGGAGCGCCTGCGCAAGGGCGGCAGCGTGCCGTTCGAGGTGGTGCGCACCATCTACAAGTACCTTGGCACAGAGGCCGTGAAACACGGGCACAAGGGTCTGAAGACGGCCGACCCGCAGATCGAGTACACCCTCGATCTGCTGAAAGAAAAGCACGGACTTCTTTCTACAGAAATTTGGCACAAGGCCCTGACCAAGATCGCAGGGGACCGCCGCCAGTACATCGTCTCGCTGCTGCGCCAAGGCGTGAAGCTCACCGGCAAGGCTCCGATCAAGTTATCCACAATCCACGGAGCCAAGGGCGGCGAGGCCGACAACGTGCTCCTGATGGGTGACCTGACCACCAAGTTTGCCAAGGACTACGAGCGCAACTCGGACGACATCAACCGCCTGCTGTACGTCGGAATCACCCGGGCCAAGCAGAGCCTGCACATTGTGCTGCCCAAGAATGAACAGAAAGGATTCCGGCTGTGAAAAAACGCGACACCCAGGCCATGTCTCTCTTCCCGCGCCAGTCGGAGTGGGTTCCTCCACAGGTTTTCCCGAACTTGTCCACAGCCACGGAGATTGCAATTGACCTCGAAACCTGCGACCCCAACATGGAATCCATGGGCCCTGGCTGGCCTCGCGGTGACGGCTACATTGTTGGGTACGCTGTTGCCGTTGACGGATGGTCAGGCTATTTTCCTGTTGCTCATGGCGGCGGCGGGAACCTTGATCGCCGGATTGTGGAGCGATGGATTGCGGATGTCCTTGCGACTGGGGCCGACAAGATCATGCACAACGCCACCTACGACGCCGGGTGGCTTCGTGCAAGTGGATTCACCATCAACGGCCGCATCTATGACACGATGCTCGCCGCCCCGCTCCTCGACGAAAACCGCTTCAGCTACAGTCTCAACGCCCTGGGGTTAGACTACCTCAAGGACGTCAAGTCCGAGCAAGGGCTCAAGGAGGCTGCGCAGGATTTCGGCGTCCACCCAAAGAAGGAACTCTGGAAGCTGCCCGCCATGCACGTTGGCGAGTACGCCGAGCAGGACGCGGCGCTGACGCTCAAGCTCTGGCACCACTTCAAAGCGCTGATTCAGCGCGAAGAAGTGCACTCCATCTTCGAGTTGGAGACCGACGTGCTACCAGTGCTGCTGGACATCACGTTCAAGGGCGTGCGCTTCAACCGCCCCGAGTGCGAGCGCCAGGTCGAGGAGATGCGGCGCAAAGAAACCGACATCCTCAAGTACATCAAGAACCAGGCCGGGGTGAAGGTGGACATCTGGGCCGCCGCCAGCATTGCCCAGGCCTTCAACAAGCTGGGCATCCAATACCCCAAGACCGCCCAGGGCGCGCCGAGCTTCACCAAGACGTTCTTGGACACGCACGAGCACCCGATGGCCAAGATGATCCTGGAGGCGCGGGAGTTCAACAAGACCCATGGCACGTTCCTGGAGCCCTACCTCAGGCACAGCGCCAAGGACGGCCGCATCCACACGCACTTCAACCAGATGAGAAACGAGGACGGGGGCACGGTCACCGGGCGGCTCTCGGCATCCAACCCCAACCTTCAGCAGGTTCCGGCCCGCCACGAGGTGATCGGCCCGCTGGTGCGCGGCCTCTTCCTGCCCGAGGATGGCCAGCTCTGGGCGGCCAACGACTTCAGCTCCCAAGAACCGCGCCTCCTGGTGCACTACGCCACCTTGCTCGGCCTGCCAGGCGCTGAAAAGATGGCCGACGCTTATCGGGAAAACCCCGATACCGACTTCCACCAGATGGTCGCGGACATGGCCGGGATCAAGCGCAAGGCTGCCAAGACCATCGGCCTGGGCCTGATGTACGGCATGGGCAAGCAGAAGCTGGCCAACAGCCTGGACCTGCCCCTGGACGAGGCCAGCGAGCTGATCGCCACCTTCCACAGCAAGGTGCCGTTCCTCAAGGGCACCGTGGACGCGGTGATGCGCAGGATCGAGCACCCGGCCTCGGGTGGCGCGATCAGGACGCTCCTGGGCCGCAAATGCCGCTTCCCGCTGTGGGAGCCGGTGGAGTGGGGCGTGAACAAGGCTCTGCCCCGTGAGCAAGCCATCATTGAATACGGCCAACGGATCAAGCGAGCAGGCACTTACAAGGGCCTGAACCGCCTCATCCAAGGCTCTGCGGCCGATCAAACCAAGGCCGGGATGGTGGCGCTGTACAAGGCCGGATTCGACATCCGCTTGCAGGTGCATGACGAGATCGCGCTGTCGGTGCGAAGCAAGGAAGAAGCACGTGAGGCGGCAGAGCTCATGATGAGTGCTGTTCGTCTGGAAGTGCCCTCTCGTGTCGATGTTGAGGTTGGACCAAGTTGGGGTGAGGCGGCATAATGGAGCTGGGTTTTTTCAGCAGTTGTCTCCTCCTCTATTGAGGCTTTGGCCGCGTTCGCGCGGCCGCTTTTTTGACAGACCAGAAAGGAGAAATACGTGGAACACGTTGAACCAGAAGAGGACGAGGTCTTCGTCCCAAAACCACGAGAGCCCCAGGGGCCCAAGAAGCGCAGGCGCGGCAGGCCCCGAAAGCTGGGCAGACCGCGCAAGAAGCGTGATCCAGTGGGTCGCCTGTCCCCGTCGCAGCGCCTTGGCGCGCGGTACAAGACTGTGACCATCACCGAAGACGCCTACATCAAGCTCAAAGAGATTTCACTCTTCCACAAAGTCTCCCTGGGCCACGCTGTGGCGACCATGGTGGAGATGGAGTTCGACAAGGTCTATGAGGAATCCCTGCTGCTCATGCGTATCGAACAGCGCCGCAAGAAAGAAGAGGAAGAACGTGAAGCACAACGCCGAAATAAACCTGCCGGTCGAACTCATTTTTGACGTGCTGCCACCCATGGTGGTGGAGGGCATGGAGCTGCCCGCACAGATCGACATCCGCGAGGTACTGCTAGAAGTCACCGGCCCGGCTGGCAAGCCGCGCAAGGTGGACATCACCAAGGGCATCCCTGAGGAGCAGATACTGCTGTGGGAAGACGAGATCATGGAATCCTTCGATGAGAACGATCTGGCGTAACCAGCACGTCGATGCCGCCGTTGCATGGGCCAAGGAGAAAATAGGGGCTGAAGGGATCGGGCAGGACTGCGCCGCCGTCAGCCTGGTGGACGAGCACGAGCAGTTCCTCGCCGTGTGCGTCTTCTCCTCTTACATCGGCACCAACATTGACATGCACCTGGCTGCAAGGCCCGGCAGCAACTGGCTCTCGCGCAGCTACTACAACGCCGTGATGGCGCTACCTTTTGACGTGCTCCAAGTACCACGGATCACGGGCCTCATCCGAGGCTCCAACCTGAACACCCAGCACTTCGCCTCCCGCATGGGCTTTCAATACGAAGGCCGCATGCGCAAGATATTTGAGGACGGCGATGACCTGGTACTGTTTGGCTTTTTGAGAGACGAATACCAACGCCACCCCTGGAGAAAGCGATGAAACTATCTGACCAGCTTCGCACACTGGCCGATTTCCCCCACTACTCCACCATCGCTACCATGCTCGTCAGCGCTGCTGACAAGCTCGATGACAGCCACCTCTGGCGTGATGCCTGGATGGCCGCAGAAAAAAGAGTTGAGCTGTTGACAATTGAGTTGAATGCGGTAAGATCGGTGCAGCAATTCAGAAAGGAGAAAGAGTGTGAAGACTGAAAAAGACTTGATACCTTGGCCATGGCCCTTTGCTCAATGGGACGGTACTCGGTGGGTGATGCCCATGGAGCTGGCCCCCAAAGAGGTACGCAAAGCTGCCAAGAAAAAGCCTGACCCCATGGCGGAGCTGGCTGACGTAGAGGAGGCCCTGTTTTGAAGCCCGACGTCTACAAGAAGCTGGCGGCTTCAGGCCGCTACCCCAATACCGGGAAGGTACTCATTGGTCTGCAGCACATTCCGCGTCAGCGGTACAGGCCTGACTACGACATGGAGCGGCTGCAGGCAGCGCTGCTTGGGCACAGGGTGTCTCCCTTCAAGTACGGGGTGACCATCTACGCCCTGTACCTGATCGGGGTGTGCACGCTGATCGCGGCCCTGGCTGAGATCATCAAATGAGGAAACGCAGCAAGTACCGGCCACGGCCAGTGCTGCAAAACCCACTGGATTTCGTTCTATCCGGCATGCAGCCTTTGTCACGGCTCAAGGATCAGTTCCTGATGATGCAGATCAAGCATCGTGAGGCGCTGGAGCAGGTGCGCACAGGCAATGCAACCAAGGACGACATCGACCGATTGATCGCCATGGCCAACATGTCTGAGTCCCTGGCCATCCATGGCAAGGGCCGCGACGGGCTCAAGGAGATCAACGAGTCCCAGCATCACCTGCATACGCTGGCCGAGCGCGGGGCTCAACGAGGCATGAAGTTCGTGATGAAGGCCGCAGAGTGGGAAGCTCTGAAGCTGATCACGGACCTGCACGAGGTGCAGTTGGAAAACAGCACTGTCTACGACATCGAGGTGGCCTACGACTACGTGGAGAAAACCATCCGCGCAGGCAAGGTCCGCAAGATTCAAACCCCCAAGGAGAAACCATGAAAACCCGAAAGACCAAGGCAGATCGCATCCGCGAGTACCTGCAAAAGTACCCGGCCGCTGATGTGGCCAAGGTGGCTGAGAAGTTCGAGACCGCCAAGCCGGTGGTCTACAAGCTGCACAAGGAGCTGCTCGACGCCAACGTCGCCAAGAAAGGAGAAAGGCATGAACTTCAGTCTGAACATCCATCGGGTGACCGACATCATCGTCGGCCCGGCCAAGGTCAACGAGAACGGTGTGGGCAGCTACGGCACCTACGCCACGCG
>Ga0172363_10000733_pt1 | contig 25618 bp, 23 predicted proteins | sample LakKivs2_kivu2a2_FD_114541 | JGI IMG/M metagenome (GOLD analysis project Ga0172363, IMG submission 114541) | Sediment microbial communities from Lake Kivu, Rwanda - Sediment s2_kivu2a2 | ecosystem: Environmental > Aquatic > Freshwater > Lake > Sediment | place: Rwanda: Western Province, Lake... | reverse complement strand
TGGCATCGGGAATCTCTGCCGTGAATACAGCCCTGACGTGGTGGCGATTGAGGAGATTTTTTTTGCGGCGAATGTCAAGACTGCCGTGGCTGTGGCGCAGGCAAGAGGCGTGGCAATTCTGGCAACGGAAGAGTGCGGTCTTGCCTTGGCGCAATATTCACCGCTCAGGATAAAACAGACCATTGTGGGTTATGGCAGAGCCACAAAGGAGCAGGTTCAGAAGATGGTGAAGGAAATACTTTCTCTTGATAAAATCCCACGTCCTGACCATGCGGCTGATGCCCTTGCCGTGGCGCTCTGCCACGCCTTCCATAATAATGTCAAAGTTATGCCCGGTCGTCCCATTAGATGAAGGATTACGAACTTATAACTTCTATAGCGAGGAGTGCCAGCAGTGAGCTCTGGAAGGCGCTTGACAAAAAATCTGACCGCTATGTGGCATTGAAAATCATCAGGCGCAACGTTACTGGCGCCATGATGGGTGAATCCACCGCTCAAAACAGAGAACTCTCCGCCATTGCCGCACTCTCACATAAAAATATTGCCTCCATACTCGATATTGGACTCATGGAAGATGGCGCTCCGTATATTATCATGGAATTCATTGAGGGAGAGTCGCTTCGGGATTTGATTCGCAAGAAAACTGCGCTCGCATACTCACGATGGATGGACATTTTTCTCGCCGTGGCTGACGCCCTGAGATATGCCTATCAGCGAAACATCATCCACAGGGACATCAAGCCTTCCAACATCATGCTGACGAGTGAAGGAGTTCCAAAGATTGTGGATTTCGGACTTGCGCGTTTTCTGCGTCAGGAGATTTCAGGTCAGCCTTGCGCCGGCTACATTGTCGGCACGCCCGATTACATGTCGCCCGAGCAAGTCCTTGGAATGAACACCGACCACCGCTCTGACATTTACTCCCTTGGGGCGACCATTTATCATTGTCTTGCGGGTCGCCCTCCATTTGAGGGAAAAACGGATGCTGAGCTTCTGGAAAAACAAAAATCTTCATCACCGCTTCCGCTTTATACCCTGAATCCCAGCATACCTGAAGAACTCTCAAACCTCGTTGTGATGATGATGGAAAAAGATATAACTGCGCGCCTTCAGGATTATAATACCTTAATAGGGTCGTTGAATGTGGTCAAGCTGACGTGTCTTTCAAAAGAAAGACATGGCTCGGCGGATACGACTGACATCCATACGTTGCAAAAACCAGCCGGCAAAATTTCTTCATCCGCAATGGTAGATAATCTCAACAAACAAATTTTAAGGGACTTGTTACTTATCGGGGCGGGCGTGGTTCTTATAATTTTAACGCTTATCTTTTTTTCAATTACAAATAAATAGCGAAACATTATGATGAAGATAGATTGAAATTTCAGGCAGTATATTGAGATAATAGATTCAGGTAACTTTTCGGAGGTCCCTTCTGTAAAGCCAATTCACTAAAAACAAAATGGCTATAAGAAACAGTGGTCCTGATATCATTATGTATGATATCAAGATGAACCGCCCCCAAAATGCAATAATATACCATATACCAAGAGCAATGAAAAGGATTCCCCCAACCCATTCCCAGCGCCATGCGATGATTAATGCGAGAAGAATCATTCCAGTCGGGATTAAGCGTATCAGCAGGGCAAGGATTGTCTTCCAGAATCCGTAACCCTCATCAAACACATCGAAAGCAAATATGCTCACAAAAACAGCGAAGAGAATACCAAGAATTCGGGGCATCCAGAAAAGTGATTTTTTAACAGCTTGTTTCATAAAATTAACTCCTTCTTGAGGCGTTATCAAAACGGTTTGCAGTATCCTTTTATTGTGAATTCTGGAGTTCCGTCAATTGAATAAATCTTTCTCTGGCAATGAACTGGTTTATTCTGTTCGAAGACGAGTTCGTTGTTTCCTTTTTTTATTGCATGTTGCCTAACTTTGTCCATAGTCATGTATTTTTGTGCGGATTTAAATTTATACAGGGAGATGTGAAATTGCCTTTACTTGTTCTTACCGGTTGTCAGTGGGGTGATGAGGGAAAGGGTAAGGTGGTGGACGTCCTTGCTGGCAGTGCTGACCTTGTGGCGCGATACCAGGGGGGCAATAATGCAGGACACACCGTTGTCATCGGTGGGAAGAAATACGTCCTTCACCTCATCCCATCTGGCATACTTCATGAGGATGTGAAATGCCTGATAGGGAACGGCGTGGTGATTGACCCGGAGGTCCTGGTTGAGGAAATAAAGGCATTGGAGGATGGCGGCATTTCTGTGGATGGAAGACTTTTTATCTCGCAGAATGCCCATCTGATTCTACCGTATCATCGCCTGATGGACAAGGCGATGGAGCGTTTGCGTGGGATGGGAAAGATTGGAACGACGGGGCGGGGAATCGGATACGCATACGGGGACAAAATTATCCGCCAGGGTGTCCGGGTGCTGGATATGCTTAATAAGGAGCATTTTGTAAAAAGGATTCGCGCCGCCATTTATTTCTATGCCCTCATCTTTGAAAAGGTGCTCGGGGAGCCATGTCCCAGCACGGATGACATTGTAGATAAAATCTTCCCCTTGGGCGAACGGGTGCGGGAGATGATTGTGGATGGTGTCACTTTAGTTAATCAATACCTTGAGGAGGGGCGGCGTGTCCTTGCAGAGGGCGCTCAGGGGATGATGCTCGATATCGATTTTGGGACATATCCCTACGTCACCTCCTCCAATCCCTCGCCGGGAGGTGTCTGCACCGGTCTGGGCGTTGCTCCCCGGTTCATCTCAGACGTTCTTGGCGTTGCGAAGGCATATACGACGCGCGTGGGCAGTGGTCCTTTTCCAACGGAGCTTCAGGATGATACAAGAGAATTATTGAGAAAGACAGGGGATGAGTATGGAGCCACCACCGGACGCCCGCGTCGATGCGGGTGGTTCGATGCCGTTGTCATGAGGCGCTCGCTTCAAGTCTCAGGCGCAAGAGACATCGCAATTACCAAGTTAGACATCCTTGATTCCTTTGAGGCATTGAAGATATGCACTGCTTACAAATATAAGGGTGAAACGGTCGGTCTTTTCCCATCAGGGCTTGATGATTCCTCCGATGTGGAACCTATTTATGAGATATTGCCGGGCTGGGGTGGGAAGACATCCGGGATTCAAACTTATGAGGGGCTTCCTTCATGCGCAAGGGCATATCTCGAACGGATTGAGGAATTGCTTGATGTGCGGATTGTCATCATTTCTGTTGGACCGGAGAGGGAGGATACCATCATTCGATGCCCCACCTTCTGGAGTTGAGAAAGAATGATTACGTTTTTAAAACGCATTGAGGCAATATTCACGGACATCTTTGACTCTACCGGAGGCATGCTCCTCCTTCTAATGCAGTGCCTCGTAGAGGTGAAGTTTGTTCTCTCCAGCGCCAGAAGGGTTCTTCGCCAGATGCTGGAGGTGGGATGGAATACACTTCCCCTTGCCTCAATGATAGGCATGTTCACAGGCATGATAACATCGCTCCAGACAGGAGTGGAGTTGAAGAACCTCGGGCTCCAGCAACAGATAGGTGCGATTGTGGGTCTTTCCCTCGTGCGTGAGATGGGACCGGTATTTACCGCATTCATTGTGGCGGCTCGTGTGGGCGCATCCTGGGCGGCTGAGATTGGCGCCATGAGTGTTTCAGAGGAGATAGACGCCTTGCGTTCCTTAGGCATCCGACCTGTTAGATTTCTTGCCATGCCGCGATTTGTTGCCGCCGTGACCATGCAGCCGCTCCTGACGATTTATTCAATCGTGGTGGGCATCTGGGGCGGGGCGCTCGTTTCGGTCAACTATCTGCGCGTTTCTCAGAGGGTTTACTACAAGAGACTTTTTGACGCCCTGAAGACACAGGATATTATTCTCTGCCTGTGGAAGACGCTTGTATTCGGCGCCATCCTTTCAATTGTGAGCTGTTACTCTGGACTGACGACGGAGAACGGGGCAGAGGGCGTTGGTCGCTCTACAATGCGCTCCGTTGTGATTTCACTTTCGCTCTTTTTGGTTGCGGATTACTTTATTACACGCTTCCTGGGCTGAGAAGTCGTTACTCTATGGCAGAATGAAATGAAGATTGAGGTCAAAAATATCTATAAAAGTTTTGGAGATAATCACGTTCTCAAGGACTTGAACCTCACCATCCCGGAGGGAAAGATTACGGTTATTGTGGGTGGAAGCGGAAGTGGGAAGAGTGTCCTCCTTAAACATCTGCCGGGATTGCTCCGACCGGACTCCGGTAATATTATTGTGGACGGTCGTGACATCGTTCCTCTGCCCGAGACGGCGCTTTTTCCGCTTCGTCAGAGGATTGCAGTGATATTCCAATCCGGGGGACTTCTCAGCTCGCTCACGGTAGGCGATAATGTGGCATTGGGTCTGGTGGAGCACAGACTGGCGAAGCGTGACAAGATTCCTGAAATTGTCCGGGAAAAACTTTCACTTGTGCGTCTTGAGGGAAAGGAAAGTGAAATGCCGGGGAATATTTCAGTGGGGATGCGCAAGCGGGTGAGCATCGCAAGGGCACTCACACTTCACCCCGATTTGATTCTCTATGATGAACCGACTGCCGGTCTTGACCCGCCCATGGCGGAGAACATCGATGACCTTATCTTGAGACTCTCACGTGAGCTGAGAGTCACATCCGTCATGGTTACGCATGACCTGACCAGCGTTTTCAAACTGGCGGATACTGTTAATATGCTTCACGAAGGATGCATTATTGAGTCATTGCCGCCGGAGGAGTTCAAGAATTCCAAAAATCAGATTATTCAGAATTTTATTCGCAGGGAATATCATGCCGCCGCCATTATGATTCTATGACGGCTTGAAGAGTGGAGGAAATATATGGAAACCAAGAGCAGTCTGGCGATTCGGGTTGGTATATTTATTGTGGTGGGATGTCTGCTTCTTCTGGGTTTATCCCTCAGGGTAGAGAAAAACCTTTTCGGGCGACCTGCTGGGGTTGACCTCTTTGCGAAATTCAAGGATGTCAGAGGGCTTGAAACGGGTGCGCCGGTCATGTTGGGTGGAATCGAAATCGGCGAGGTTGAGGGACTCAGTTTCGATGCCCGTGAGGCACTTGTGGATGTGAAATTGTTTATCCGCTCGCCTTATCATCTGAAAAAGGATTCCGTTGCATCCATCCGTCTACAGAGTCTCCTTGGTCAATATTATATCAATGTGGATTTCGGCAACCCCGCCTCATCTGACCTGCAGTATGGCGAGACTATCCAGACGGTGGAAACCACGGACGTTACCACTGCACTTCAGGTTGTTAGCGATGTGGGTAAAGAGATTAAAGACCTCGCCTCCGATTTTAACAAAAATCAGCAGAAACTGACTGAACAGATTACCTCCCTCATTGATGAGAACCGCGAGAATATTAAAAAGACAACTGATTCCTTTGCCGAAATTGCCCCTGCCCTCAGTGAAATAGTTAAGAAGGTCAAGAAGGGTGAGGGAACCGTCGGTAGGCTTTTTACGGATGATTCCCTTTACAGACAATTGACATCCGCCGCCGATGGCGTTTCCTCTCTCACACTTGACATCCGCACCGGGAAAGGGACACTCTCCCGCCTTGTCTATTCGGATGAACTTGTCACAAAGGCAGAACAGACCTTCACAGAAGTCAAAAATGCGGCTGATAATTTCAATACCATCGTCACGGATAATAAGGAATCCATAAACAAGTTCGTTACATCCCTTAATGACATCAGCCCAAAACTACAAAGCACTGTGGACAGTATCAATCAGATTTCAAAAAAGGTTAATGATGGTGAGGGGACGCTGGGCAAACTGGTGAATGACCCTTCACTCTATAAAAACACAAATACCGCTGTTAATCAGATTAAGGCGCAATTCGAGGAAGCCGAGGAACAGAGTGTCGTTCGTACCTTCCTGAGCATTGTGTTCGGTCCGGTGATGTAGGTGGGAATTTGTAAAAATAGCACCTAAGAGCAATCCACAGATTTCACAGATTTTCGCAGATGAAAGATTTTTCGAAAAGGGAAACCGTAACCGTTGCCCTCATCCTTTTTATCGCGTTTGTTATACGGATGGTGCACCTTTCGGGGATGAGTCTGTGGCTTGATGAAGCCCTGGGCATTTCCATGGCAATGCGTCCCTTCCCTGAGATGTTTTCCTTAATCCGGCTTGATGTCCATCCCCCGCTTTATCATCTTTTTCTAAAAGGGATGCTTCACATATCCGCATCGCCTTTTTTTCAAAGACTCACATCTTTATTTTTTGGGATTGCGGCAATCTGGGTTTTTTATCTCGCAATGAGGCGCCGTGCAAAGGCTTCTGCCTTAAGTCTTGCGCTTATTTTTCTTACGCTATCGCCCGTGATGGTTCATTATTCCCAGGAAATCCGCATGTATGCCCTGCTTGTTTTACTTACAACCCTTGCGCTCTGGGCGGATTTACGCCTTGTTGAGAGACCGGATGCAACGTCTTTCATCATTTTCGGCTTAACCTGTGCGGCTTGTCTTTATACTCATTACATTGCGGGAATCTTTGTCATTGGTCTTTTGATATTTGTTATGTGGGAACGCTCAAATTTTTATGTCGACCGACCGCTTTACATGAGAATTTTCCAGGGATTCATGGATACATTGCGGACTGCCCTCTTCATCTTCATACTATACCTTCCCTGGTATGAGACCTTTTGCGAACATCTTCTCTCCGGGACTCTTGGCGGGAGGCATGCCCAGTCACATTTCAGCCATTTTTTAAGAATGATTGTTGAATATTTCACCCAGACGTTAGGCGGCGTCACGCCATGGGTTCCTTTCGGGAAACCGGGGTGGATTTTGTTTTTCTTCTTTGTGGTGGTGTTATTTTTTTATGGACTTTGGACACTGCGTGGAGAGCCGCGAATGTTGCGTCTGGCGATTTCCATTCTGGGAGCAGGTTTTATTCTTATAATGATACATCTGCTCATTCGCGGGCGCTTTTACCCGCGTTGTTTCATCATCTATCTCCCGTTAATATTTTACGTTATCGGGCGCGGCATAGTGGAGATTTCCTCACGTCTTTTAAGGACAGTGAGCATCGCATATCTTGCCCTTTGTCTCTTTGTCCCAACGGTCAGATATCTCTCGATGGATATCAGAGATGTTTCTCTGCCCCTGTCGCGAATCCTGCAAGAGGCGGCGGCGCCGGAAGAACCCATACTGCATTCGAGTGACTTTTCTTATTTCCCAATGATTATTTATCTGCCGTTGAACGGGCAATATCTCATCAACACGCCGAATCTTCTTTTGCAGGAACGCATGATTGCCGCAAAACATCTCATAAGGAGACCGGATGCACTCTCCTCTGCCCATCGCCTCTGGCTTGTTGTGGAACACTGGGGTCAGCCGGTGAGATGGGACTTGCCGGAAACGTGGACAGACATCTGGCTTGGGCGAGGATGGCACTGCATACCCGTCTCCCATCTGCGCATGGGCGTGAAGGATTGCGTCGTTTTTAAATGTGAAAGGGACGTTGCTGGAGAAAGATGAACTCCGCCAGAGGGAACCGTTGATTTGAGTGATTGACTTATTTTGAGTTTATTTTCTGGATGAGACTTTTTATTTCTGCATCGTCTGGTTTTAATTCGAGCGCCTTTTCAAGATATGGTCTGGCATAGTCTTTATCCCCCGCTTTGATATAGCAGATGCCAATAGTCTTGTTTGCGTATATGAGTGAGTCCCTGTGGTAATCCAGCATATCTTTTGTGGCATTGATTGGCGGGGATGAGGCGTTCTTGAGGAGATTGGATAGCGCCGTTACCGCTTCGGAATAGCGTCCCTGCTCAAAATAGACCGAACCGAGTTCTCGGTATGCCCACGGTTCGCTTGGATGCGCCGCAATACGGAGTTTCAATTCATCAAAGTCGAGGAGTTTAAGTGTGGCACGGTCTTCCGGCGCAAGCCGAACCGCCTCAAGATATTTCCGGCACGCCTTGAGGTTGAGCAACTGGCGATACAGGGCGTGTCCGGCGATGATGTGCGGCACCGCCTCTGCATATCTATTCATCCTCTCCCCGAAGGTCGTTCTGTCAGGGATGTTGAACACATAAGGAATGATGGATGTGCGGTGTTTCAGGAGCGTGTTGAGGTTGTCTATCATTGGCTGGTCGCACGCCCTTCAAGTCCCCGAACGTAATGCCATCACCCACCATCAGCCCCTCCACCTGAATAAACATGGGTGAATGGGAGATATCGAGGTCAACGCGATAGACCTTGCCAGCAGCAATGATGGCAAGGGGCGGTTTCTGGCGTTTCATCACACGAATCTGGACGGGTGAGGTGTGCGTCCTTAAAAGGAGCCCGCCCTCAACATAAAAGGTGTCATGCAGGTCTCTGGCGGGATGCTCTGGCGGTGTGTTCAGCGCCTCAAAGTTGTGATAATCATCCTCTATATCTGGACCCTCCTCGCTGACAAATCCCATCGAGGTGAAAATATCTTCAATCTCGCCAAGGACTTTTGATATCGGATGAGGATGTCCGGGTATCAGGGCGGCGCCGGGCAGTGTGATGTCTAACGTCTCCTGTGAGAGACGGCTTGCAAACTCATCTCTGCGAAATTCCTCTGCCTTTTTGGTGATGACCGACATAAGCCGGTCTTTGGCATCATTCACCAGCTTGCCGGCTGATGGACGCTCTGATGGGTCAAGCGTGGCGAATGACTTCAGGATGGCTGTCAGTTTCCCCTTTCTCCCCAGATAGCCCACGCGAATCTCTTCCAAGTCAGAAGTGGATTTTGCCCGCTTCAATTCCTCCTCAAGGGAGGGGAGAAGGGCATCCAGCCGCCTTGTAATCTCATCCAGCATCTCACCGGCTTCCTTTCAGACGACAGCGGACTTTGTCTTTTCCAATGCCTGTTTCGCCTGATTAACAAAAGTGGCGAATGTGCCCGGGTCCTGCACGGCAAGGTCGGCGAGTAGTTTGCGGTCAACTTCAACCCCTGCCAGCTTTAGACCATTTATAAAACGGTTGTAAGACATACCTTCAATCCGGGTTGCGGCATTAATACGTGTTATCCAGAGGCGGCGGAAGTCGCGTTTTTTGTTGCGGCGGTCTCTATAGGCGTATCTCAAGCCGCGACGCACGGTTTCTTTGGCGTTCTGAAAAAGCTTGCGACGCCCGGAATAAGCCCCCTTTGCCATTTTCAGAATCTTTTTCCTTCGCTTACGGGAAGCCACATTATTGATGGCTCGTGGCATCTGATTTGTCCTCCTGTATGATAAATAAGGGTATCAGGAATCCCCCAGGGCTCCTTAACCCCGGACTTTTGCTTGAAGAAATGTGCGGATGCGTTTCCGCTCCGCCTTTGAGATTGTATCTTCACCGCGCAATCGTCGCTTGCGCACTCTTGTCTTTTTGGTGAGAATGTGACTGTGGAACGCCTTGTGGCGCATGATTTTTCCACTGGCGGTTATCTTGCACCGTTTTGCAACGCCACGCTTGGTTTTCATCTTTGGCATAAATAATCTACTCCTTTGAGGATGGTATCGTGAAAATTATTTAACATGCAAAAAAAAGACCCCGAAAAACCGGGTAAATGACCCCTTATCTTGAATTTTATTATTTTACGGGGAGTATGTCAACCTTGTTCCGGCGGCTGTGGAACCGGTGCGCTGACCTGTTGCTGAGTCGTCACTGGTGCTGGTGCTGGTGCAGGTGCAGATGGCGGTTTCGCGATTAAAGTGGCTCCCATGATGCGCCCCAGTAATTGGAACCCGCCCTCAAGTTGTCCGATGTCCGAAACAGCCCCAACCATGTCCCTCAAAACCTTTTCCCCAAGATTCGCATGAACAATCTGTCGCCCCCGGAACATGAGCGTCAGCCTGACCTTGTCTCCGTGCTGAAGGAACTCACGCACCTTTTTGACCTTTGTTGTAAAATCGTGAGGGTCAATTGTTGGACGGAGTTTTATCTCCTTGAGATGCGTCTGCTTGGTCTTTTTCCGTGACTCCTTCGCCTTGCGTTTCTTTTCATACTGGAGCTTGTTGAAGTCCGTAATCTTGCAGACGGGCGGCTTTGCAGTTGGCGCCACCTCCACGAGGTCAAGTCCTGCCTCCTGTGCCTGACGAAGCGCCTCTTCAATTGTGACAACGCCCACCTGCGTTCCATCGTCTGCTATCAGCCGCACCTCGCTGACACGAATTTGTTCGTTGATTCTTGTTTTTTGGATAATCCCACATCACCCCCTGAATAAAAATAACGGGAGACTTCTCTCCCGTTTATTCCCTAACTAAAACACATCCTTGCGCTGTGCCAGCAGAAGGACATGTATAACCCAGGGACCCCGCATCTGCGGAGTATCAGGTGAGAAGCCTTTTCAGCTTCTTCTTTCAATTTGCTTTTTTCTCGGCTCCAAAAGCCACGATAAAAATAAATCAATAAAACTTATGAACATAGCCCCCTGACCGTCAAGACCAATTTTTCATAAATGAGAAATAAAATTTCAACCGCCGATGAACGCCGATAGATGCCAATTGATGCAATCCTGTTCTTAGTTATTTATATCCGTGTTTATTTGCGTTCATCGGCGGTTAAAAATGTTATTGATTTTCAGATGCGGATTGTAGTTTTTATTCCCAAAGTTTTAGAAAATAATGTAAGAGTCTTATAAAAAGCATTCAAAGATTCAATTATGCGTCAATTCGGCGAGAAGGGTCGGCGCGTGGGGAGATAAATCGTTCTTTCCACGGGAAGGCGTACACATCATGAACGTATGTGTCTTTGCGCAAAGGACGCCCTTCGCATGATGCAAAGAGCGTTGCCTATACTTGCTATCCTCATGTCGCTTCTTGCATGTCAAACCGCCGCCACCAATCAATCCGAGAACCTCAAGAGCAACAGTGACGGCGCAGTGACTCTCACCGGTTCAATTCGGGGACTCAATTGGGCAGACACAAGAGACAATTTCCAGGACGGCGTCATTTATCCCTCCGGACTGAGTTCTTCGGATACATATTCTTCCGCTTCAATAATTGCTGACAGAATTATAGGGCAGATGTATTCGCTTACTGGCGCCAATACAGTGCGATTGCCGATTAATGAACCGACCGTCTCCAGCTACTGGAACACATATACAGGCGCAATTGACACAGCTCTAACAAAAGGGAAAGTCATTCTCTGCTATTGGGCTGTAAGGAAAGGACGACCTGCCGATCTCGCCGCCTTCAAGAAGATGTGGGCAACAGTTGTGGAGAAGTATGGCACCAACGGCAATGCCTACTTTGAACCAATCAATGAACCTTACGGGTTTAGCCCCGTCGCTCTGAACGACTTTTATTATGACTGGATTTCCGAATTTCCGAGTGTTCCCCGGGGCAGAATCATTCTTGATGGCAGCGGGTACGCCCAAAGACCTTCAACGGTCGGTGCCGACCCACGCCTGGACGGATGTCTGTTGGGATATCACGTATATGCCTTCTTTAGTTCCATCGCCAGTGAAACTGGGTGGCAACGGCAAATGCAAAGCAATGTCGGCATCTACTACCCCCGAACGGTTTGCACTGAATTCGGGGCTGTAATGAATACAGGCTTACTCGGCAAGACGCGGTATGACCGCCTGCTTGACTACGGCATGCCTTCAAGCGACAAGTTCGTCATATACATTCGCGCCATTACAAGCCAATTTCGCGCGTGGGGAATGGGAAGTGTTTACTGGCCTGGGGTTAGAGACAATGACATCTACCGTCTCTGCACGAAAACCGGCAGTGGCTCTGGCATCAACTTGTCAATCAACAACGCTTCAGGTCTCTCCCGAATTCAGTTTGGATGGGGTAAGGATAACGACAATCTTAAGAATTGACGCATCGGAGACTTGAAATAACATTCATGTAGATCCGCAAGGTAGAGAGAATAATAAACCACTGGGAGCACGGGGAAACACAAGGTGGGAATAATATTTTCCAATGATCCCAGTGTCCTCCGTGGTTAATTTGCCTGAGGCGAATTTTTTTGTTTGGCATTATTAGTGTCTTGGTGGTAAAGATTCGTTTTTAAAGTTTCTAAATTGTCCATGAAGACGCTTTTAAAAATATACAGGCGGCTTTTTTGGTATTTCGGACCTCAGCACTGGTGGCCCGGGGAGACCGTTGAGGAAATTATCATCGGCGCTGTCCTCACACAGAATACTAACTGGGGAAATGTGGAACGAGCAATTGAAAATCTGAAACGGGCACGTGCGCTTTCCCTCAAAAAGATTGTGACGCTTGCGCCCGGAACATTGTCCAATCTCATCCGCCCTTCCGGATATTACAATGTCAAGGCAAAACGACTGTGGGCAGTGGCGGATTATTTTGTCCGGCGCTGTGATGACGATTTTTCAAAGCTTGAGATGAATCCCACTGATGAACTGCGGGGCGAACTCCTCTCTGTTCATGGTGTCGGACGTGAGACCGCTGATTCAATCCTGCTATATGCCCTGAACCGCCCTGTGTTTGTCATTGACGCATACACGCTTAGAATCGGGCGCCGCCACAATTTTCTTTCCGATAAAGATAATTATGAAAGCGCACGTGCATTTTTTGAGCGCTCGTTGAAAAAAGACGTCCGGCTTTACAATGAATATCATGCCCTTTTTGTGCGGCTGGGGAAAGAGTATTGCCGTCCCCGCCCCATTTGTGTCACCTGTCCCCTCTTCAATAAAATTTAACCTATCCTTCATCCTTCATAATTCATCCTTAAATTGTCCCGTTTTTTACTTGCTATTTTTCAGATATTTGATATATAAAAACATGTGAAATATATTGAGAATAAGAATCTCTAAAAATATGGAATTCACCACAGAGTCACAGAGGACACAGAGGATAATAAAGCAACGAAAATATTATATCGTTCTCTGTGCACTCCGTGGCTCTGTGGTAAAAATGTATTCATTTTTTTGGAGTTTATAAGAAGTTTTTTGATAATATCTACTATTTGAAGGCGGGAGGACTTGATAAATGTCAGGAGCAAGCAAAAAAGGTAGGGAAGTTTTATTGTGTGCGCTTATTTTTATCCTACCTTGTGTGCCAGTGCTTGGACAGTCTTACGTCAACGGCATAACGGGAAACGATGCCTTTGATGGCTCATCTCCCACGCCCGGCATACCGCCGATTGGTCCGAAGGCGACAATCAACTCCGGCATCTCCGTTACCACGCCCACCTTCACACTCTATATTGCCTCAGGCACCTATAATGAAAACGTCCTCCTGAATAAGAGCGTTATCATGTGGGGCGACTCCGAGACGAGCGTTATTCTTCAGAGCGCCATCGGCGATACAATCAGTGTCACGACTCCCAGTGTCCAGATTTCAAGAATGACCATTCGTCACAGCGCCGGTGGCAATAGCATCAGCGTGGGGGGCGTCAGTGGAACCGAAATCACAGACTGCTCCTTCACAGGTCCCCATGTAGCGATTGACCTTGGACTTTCAGGGGGGAGCAATACCACTGCAATTGATACCTGCACCTTCAACGGATGCCAGGCGGTTCGCGGTGGACAGTTGAACAATATCTCCTTAATCTCATGTGTCTGTGATAATTCCACCTCTCATGACATCTCTCTAATTTCTTCGTCCAATATTTTGGTTAATAACAGTCAGTTCGCCCATGCCGCCCTTTCATCCATCTTTCTTCAGCAGTGCAAAAATGTTACGCTGTCAGATAATACTATCACCACCTGTGCATCCACAGGCATTTTGCTTGATGGAATCAACTCACCCGGTGATGGCTCACTTCTCATCACAGGAAATAAGGTTAGTGACTGCGGCACGAGCGTCGGCATCAGTGCGGATGGCATCTGGGCGCTGGCAACACATGGGGGTATATATGGAGCAATTTTACAGAACAACGAGGTCACCAATAATGGGGATATTGGTATCCAGATAGACAGCGGGTATTTCAAGGTTGAGCAAAATACTATCACAAACAATGGTGTGGGAATCCTTATAAATGGCGGGATTGTGGACCTCGGTGGAGGTTCCCTCGGTTCCAGTGGCTATAATCATATTGAGAATAATGCCACGCTTAACCTGCACAATGTCAGCCCTGCGGATATGGAAGCGAAGTCCAACTTCTGGGGTTCCATTGATTATAACACTGTGGAGCTCACTATTGACCACAAGCCTGATAATCCCGCCGAAGGATTTGTAGATTTTATGCCTCTCAAAGGCGCCTCTGAGCCTGACACTGTGTGGGTGAACCGGACATACACCTCACTTACACCCGGTTTCGGATATGACCATTTTAATAATATCACGGATGGGACTTCTGCTGTTGCCTCATTCGGACATGTAAATGTGGCGAATGGGGTTTATGACGCCGAGTTCTCCTATCCGATTAATATTCTGAAGTCTGAAACAATCAGTGGCGAATTAACCACGGGAACGATTGTCCGATGCCCCTCCTCTTTTGTTGATTCCTCCGCCCAGACAGGAACAATGCTCATTTGTGTCTCCGCGAGTGGCGTCACCATTGCAAATATGACCATTGATGGTGACAATAATCCCGCAGTTGCGGATGATGTGACGATTCCTGAGCGTGGTCATGGGGATTCTGACCCGGCAAATGATGTGAATGCGCTTGCCGGCATTTATCTTAATCCGCCGGGAGCAACGCAGACGTTTGATAATCTCTCCCTGAGAAATATACTTTTCAAGAATCTTTACATCGGTGCGTGGTTAACTGGAAGACCTGGTGCCACGGATGAAGTCTCCATGGAAAACTTGGTGGAGGGTTGTGAGTTTCTCAACATCGGTGCGCGGGATAAAATAATGAAGAACGGAGCAGGCGTTTTTATAACCTCGGCAAAGGCAGAAGTGACCAGCAGCACCTTTACACTATGCGACATCGGTATCAAAGGAGTGCTGGACCCGTCCTCAGATGCAGTTTCTCTCCTTTCGGCTCATGATAATACCTTCATGGACAGTTATTTCGGCATCCTCCTTGATGGGAGTAAATGCCCCAGTCAGAATGCCGGTCTGGCAACCTTCGACCCCGACGCCTCCGGTCCCATCCTCGGGGGAATTTACAATAACATATTTGATGCCACGGAGACCTTCATTGACGATAAGGATGGATGGGACCCCGCCGCAGGGGATTTTATTGACCACTTCAATCTGGATTGTCCCACCTCTGGCACCTTTGCAGACCCCACACCTCCCACCCGCGTGCCGGATACCCCTGCGGGAATTGCAATCATTGGTGGGACAGACCCGACCTCTGTATCGTGGAACTTGATTATTAATATGCGCCGGAGCGCTATTGTCATGTCGGAGCGTGGCGCCGCTGGTGATGATGGCACGGTAACATTTCTCACAAACTGGTTTATCGGACCGAGCGCCTCGACGAGTTTTGACTCCACGGGCATCCTCGGGCGGAACCGCCGGATTTACGGGGATGCCACCGCAGAGGACGATTTCGGCGGTAATGTCAAATTCCGCGTGTATGATTCCTATATTGATGGCGGTGTGGACTTGATTCGTCTTCAGGAGGAGCCTGCCCAGCCACTATTCCCCACAACATTTTTTGTGACCATTGGCGGCTCCATCGCCAGACGCAATGTCTTTGGATTGGTAAGGGGGCAGGCTATCAATCTTGGACACTTTGACATCGCCGGCGGTGGAATGAGGGATGATGTGAACGCCACCTACAATGATTTCCTTGCGAACCGGTATTTTGAGGTTGAAAATGTCGTTTATCACAAGAATGACAACCCACTTCTCGGGCGTGTCCTGTTCCAGCCTGCCAAGCGCATCTCCAATAACGTCACCTTGATTGCCAACCCCTCTTCAGTTAACCAGTATGATGTTACGGTCAATCTTACTGCAAGTGTGAAGGATGGTTTTGGTTTGCCAGTTGCGGATTTAATCCCCGTGATATTCACAACCGATTTTGGCACCCTCGGCACGACTAATCCAGTAAATACCAGTGGCGGGAGTGCGCTGAACACCCTCTTGAGCAACGTTGACGGTATTGCCAATCTGACGGCGGTTGCGGATGGATGCGCATCGGGCACAACCACCGTCACATTCAACGTATCCGGTCTGGAAACCATTAACTTTTATCCTTTTAACAATGCTGAGAGTGAGGGATGGACGGTTGGAGCGCCCCCGCCGGGCACCTATGTGAGCGCCAAGGATGGGTCATTCTATATGGCTCCTGTCCTTCAGCCAACCGGTCAGTTAGGAATCAATGGCAAATTCACCGTTAATCTGTTCGGTTACTGGACTATGAAAGATTCCTACTCTATACAGTATGTTCCTAACAAGGTTTACAGGGCGCGTTATCGCCTGAGGACTGACCAGCCCGACCATTTCAAATCACCCATGGCACGCCTGCGTTGGAATAATGTCATCTTCATGTCCGGCTGTGCGCAAATTGTTGATAAAGGGCTGAATTCTATCGGGGACACATGGAGCGATTATTATTCCTATTATCTCCCGCCGGACTTTACAGGAGCGGCGGTGGCGGATAGAAATTTGACCCTGAGTTTTGACCTCATTGATTTCACAAAAGAGCAGTATGGTGCCCTCTATCTTGATGAAATTGAGGTGGAGACATTCAATTTGCCGCCGAAGAGCCTTGCCACTCCTGTTATCACCTATGATGCGACATCGGGCTTTTCCGACTGGGTCGGGAGCAACATACAGAATGTCTTTGGGAAGGTAACCTATGGGTCGGATGCCACAGGTTTGTACTTGGAATCAGGCGCCACACCAGCACCGCCGGCAGGGAAGGCAGGTCTGCCCGATTATGGCTCCTGGGAAACCCCGATTACTATCCCGGTTACCGCCGCCACTCCTTCATATGTGCCGAATAAGCTCTACCGCGCCATATTCACACTGCAGGTTCCGAACACCTTCACACGGGAGACCATTGCAAGAATACGCCTGCGCATGGAAAATGCCGGCTTTGACTGGAGTAATATGTATGAACTATTCCAGCGTGGACCGGGGGCATACAATGGATACCTGCCAAGTACGACAGGCACGGAGTATTCAGTGTTCATGGAATCACCGCGGGAATTTTACACAGGTGCTGATGCATTCAAGAACAGTATGTTATTTGCCTTTGACCTTGTGGATGGCAAGGATTCCGAGTATGGGCGCGTATATCTGAAAAAGGTTGAGATTGAGTATTACGATATCCCTTGATTGGGAAATTATCAATTATCAATTGTCAATTGTCAATTAATCAGACAGCCGTTCTTGGCGCCGGGACGTGGGGTTGCACACTCGCGGCACTACTTTATGAAAAGGGATTCCCTGTCAAGATTTGGGACATCTCACCATCGCTTTTAGAACATCTTGAAAAGACACGCATCCCGCCCAAACTTCCTAACCTCCAACTCCCCGCCGGTCTTGTGATAGAAAAAGACCTGCATCGCACGGTGAAGGATGCCACGTATCTTGTCATTGCGGTTCCATCTCATGCCGTCCGTGACCTCTGCACCTCACTGCGCTCCGTCGCCGAAGATATGGAGCACCGACAACTTGAAATGGGGGAGAGTTTCGCACATGGGAAATTTGTGCTTTGCTCCAAGGGTATTGAGCAGGGCACACTGCTCACCCTTTCAGGGGTCATGGAAGAGGTTCTGGGTGAAGAGACACGACAGGACATCTGCTGTCTCAGCGGACCTTCTCATGCGGAGGAGGTTTCGCGCAAAATGCCCACCTCCATTGTTGCCGCCGCTTATAAGCCAGACCTTGCGCATGAGGTTCAGACTCTCTTCCATGCCGATTTCTTCAGGGTCTATGTTCATGATGATGTCCTTGGTGTTCAGCTGGGCGGGGCGGTGAAGAATGTCATCGCCATTGCGGCGGGTGTTTGTGATGGACTTGGTTTCGGCGACAATACAAAGGCGGCGCTCCTGACGCGGGGGTTGGCTGAGATGATACGCCTTGGCATTGCCATGGGCGCAAAACGGGAGACCTTCAGTGGACTTTCGGGTGTGGGCGACCTCATTGTCACCGCTACGAGCCGTCACAGCCGGAACCGAAATTTCGGAGAGCTTATTGCGAAGGGGCGCAGTGTGGAGGATGCACTGGATGAGATTGGAATGGTCGTAGAGGGAGTCAAGACCGCAAGTTCAGTGGCGACCCTTGCGGAAAAATATCATGTTGAGATGCCCATATCCGTTGAGGTTTATCGTGTGCTGTATGAGGGCAAGAGACCCAAAGACGGCGTTCGCGACCTGATGGGACGCTCCCCCAAACCCGAAATTTACGGTCCTGAGACCCCTTGAACGTCCACGAATCAGAGCAAAGGGGCAGAAATCTTAATCATAATCGCAGTGGCGTCTACCCCAATGACTCGCTGAGAAAAAATCCGAAAATGGGTATGGAAACGGAGCAAATAGCCAACCCCCAACCCCATGCTAAAGGGTTGCTCATAATGTCCAAACGATTTCTCATTCCTGCATTTCTCATTTTATGGGTATTTTTCTGGCATGGGCATGCCTTGAAAGGATATTTTTTAGCCGATGACTGGTTTCTAATTGCTTCTTCACCCATTTCCGATGTGCTAAAAACCTTTGCCGGGGATTTGAACGTTGAAAATCAGGGACCGGGTGGTATGTATCGCCCCCTGGTCAAGGTTTCCTTTGCTATTGAACGTCTGGTGTGGGGTTATTGGTTCCCCGGATACGTTTTGACAAGTCTGTTTCTCATTTCCCTCAACATAATATTGCTATGGATAATTGCGCGTTATGTTTTACCTGAGAGGGAATTTATCGCATTGGCTGTTGCAATGGTTTATGTTCTCCTGCCCACAAATGCCGAAGTTGCATGGTTTGTTGGAACGAGGGCTGACCATCTGGCAGGCATCGGGATATTGGGTGCGGTTGTTTTCCGTATTATTGATTTAAAAAAAGGCGGCAAATTTAACGCCAAATCCAGATTGGGGTTTATAAAAAGCCCCCGGTTTATCTCTTATGCCTTTCTTGTTTTTGGTCTTTTATCGAAAGAAGAAGGCTTTGCGGGAGTTATTCTTCTTCCCTTAGTTGATTTTATTTATTTGAATAACTGTGCAAGGATAAAGGATACGGTCAAAGTATATAAACGCTGGGCTAAGGAAAGTCTGATGCCGGCTTTGGGTATAGGTCTTGTTTATTCCACATTCCGCTATATTGCCCTGGGTTGTATTGGGCAATATTGGGGGAATAATATAAGTTTCTTGGGTCCCGGACATTTATTGGGAACTTATTTAACATATCTATCAGCCCTTTGGTGGCCTCCGGGCAGTGGTGGAGAATATAATCATTGTTTCAAAATCCTGAATTTTTGTTACGAGGGCTGGCAGGCTTGGATGCTTTTCTTTATTGCCGGACTCATGTTTGCAAAAGAGCGCAAAGGATTATTATTGGGGATTTCAGGACTTCTTATCACCATAGCCCCGATGATTGGTTTAAATTTTAATGTCCAGGCACACGGGAGACTCCTTTTTATCCCGGGAGCGTGGGGCATTCTGGCATGGGGAGCATGGATTTCGGAATTTATTAAATATCCGCCACTACTCAAACGCAAAATCAGAATATGGAAGAATACCACGAGCAATATTCTTGAATTGATTGTTGCCTTCTTATGGATTCTTTTGGCTTTAACATGGACTACAACTTTATCGAGAAATTCAATGATGTGGAAACGGGTAGCCAACGCAAACCGAACGATAATGAGTGAAACATGGGAGATAATTGATACCCTCCCGAGACCATTGCCTGAACATATCAGCATAATTACTCCCGAACACGCTTACTATTTCCACCTCTGGAACCCAGGAGACAATATAATGTTAGCGATTCTTGATACGGCTCCACCACATGGATTGCACCCACGGTGGGACAGACTTGATAAGCCCTATCCCACACCGATTCTGATAGATGGTCACGATAATAAAGGCAGGGCAACTCGTATATGGCAGGGTTTGTCTCCCGATGTTACAACGGGCTCGCTTGTATTGATGGTCAGGGGCGACGGGAGTATCACAAGAATGACAGTTGCTTCCACCAAACATATCGAATGGTGCGCAGAAGACCTTGCCAAGTGGAGTTTTAAAGGCGCAGGTCACATACAGTTTCTCAATAAGGGGATAGATCATAAAAGATTATCCCTTATTGTAAAGGGCTATGATGTGGTGCTTAAATCGCACCCTGGAAGAGCCACTTCCACAAATGGCGCTGGTTCTGGTATTTCGGTAAAAGACTCGAAGAAAATCGCCGACCGCAGATTTGATAACCAGTGGATGGTCGTCGGAATAACCGGGAAGTGGAACAGTCCAGGAAATGCCTTGCTCTGGATTGGCAATAAATCACGTTATCCAAACATTGGAATCCCTGTTCCACCGGCTTTTAACTATCGAACTGCTTTTGGGCAGGTGGGTTTTTTCAATTGGCCTCAGACTATCTATTTTTGCCCATTGGATCGCCCTGGTGAAGTTACCCTTGAAGGGCTTGATATATATCTGTTTTCTCTAAAATCTTATCATGTACCCGCTTCAAAACCATCTGTGTCCATAGGCGGTTATAATTCTTTGTTGGAGGATGAAAAGTGATGATGGAACGTTTATTTCGCCTTCGGGAAAATCGGTCAACGATGGGCACGGAAATCCGCGCCGGAGTTACAACCTTCATGGCGATGGCGTATATTATTTTCACCAACCCGGCGATTCTCTCAGCAGGAAAGGTTCCGTTCGCGGGTGCGGTGGTTGCCACGTGTTTCGCCGCCGGTTTGGTCACCATCATGATGGGATTCGCAACAAATTATCCAATGTGTCTTGCCGCCGGCATGGGACTTAATGCCGTTGTTGCGTTTAACATCGTTCTTGGAATGGGATACACCTGGCAGGTGGCGATGGGCGTTGTTGTTCTGGAAGGCTTGACCGTTCTGGTCTTGTCAACCATGGCAATCCGCCGGGCGGTCATGGATGCGATTCCCAATCCGCTCAAACACGCCATCGCGGTCGCAATCGGGATTTTTATCACCTTCATTGGACTGCAGGAAGGCAATCTCTTGTCGGTGAACTCCGCCACGATGGTGACTTTCGGGGATTTTGCGCATCCGGTGGCGCTCCTGGCAATCCTTGGTTTGCTAATCACGGGTTGGATGGTTGTGCGCGGAGTCCGGGGTGCAATCCTGCTCGGCATCTGCATCACCGCCGTTCTGGGGATGTTCCCCATCTGGCATCTGCCCGCAGGCGTCGGCACTGCCGGTGAAATTCTCGCGGGAATAGGCAAAGAGGCGCGATGGGCACCGCTCATTCCGCTTCCCACGAAAATCATGCAGATTCCTGTGGGCAAAGAGAGCTGGTCAACATTTTTTGCATTTGACCTCAAGGGCGCAATCACACTCCAGTTGCTTCCCGTCACGTTTGCATTTTTCATGACAGATTTCTTCGACACCATGGGAACGGCAATCGGTGTCGGCGCAAAGGCGGGTTATCTTGACGCTCAGGGACGCATTCCGAGAATCCGCCCGCTTCTGATTGTGGACTCGCTGGGGGCGGTCATCGGCGGGGCGTTCGGTTGCTCGTCCAACACGTGCTACATTGAATCCACTGCGGGAGTTGCGGAGGGAGGTCGTACGGGACTTACCGCCGTTGTCTGCGGACTGCTCTTTCTGCTTGCGGTGTTATTCACCCCGCTCATTGCCGTGGTTGGGGGTGGAGTTCAGGTGGCGCCGATGACGGTCAGGCATCCGGTGACGGCGGCGGCGCTGATTATTGTTGGATTCCTGATGATGGAGTCCATTGTTCATATTGATTGGAGAAAGATAGATGAAGCCCTGCCTGCGTTTCTGATAATAGTAACCATGCCGCTGACCTTTTCAATCACGCATGGCATCGGTGCGGGATTCATATCATACACGGCATGGAAGGCGCTGACGGGACGTGCCCGCGAAGTCAAGCCCTTTCTCTGGGTCGTGAGCATTCTATTTGTCCTTGTCTTCCTGAACCCAGCCATCGAAAAGTGGCTCAGGGGTTAGTGATAAATTTGATATGGCGGGATACGGATTGTATTTGTGCACGGACGCAGAGGGGCAATCTCAGATATACTCTCCATTCATAGCTGTACTGAGTGGTATCTCTAATACAAACCCCAGGCGCAAATCCCGGGCGTGGGCGCCTTTCCTAAGTAAACATCAAGGTGGGTCATGGTCTGCGCTGTGACCATGACGCCCTGGATAGTCTGTGCGGAATAACCTCCGGTCGCAAATGTTAAATCCCACTTGCCGGGTTGCAGGAGGCAGTAATAATCGCTGACCTGCTGGTCTGTGAAAAGATATAGAGGATGACTGTTATACTGGTCGCGTCCGGCGACAAGGATTGTGGCGGAGAGCGGTCCGCTCGTGGCGGCATCAAGAACTCGCCCGCGCACTCCCTTGGCGATTGCCAGTTCTAAATAACTCAACATGGACTCGCGATTCTCATTCCACAGCGCGGGCAGACGGGTGTCAGACGGGAACTTGTCATCATCGAGTTCAATGGTCACCTCGCGTCCACCCATCCAATTATACATCCAATCCTGCATCCCGCCGCGGATGATATACCAATCAGCCCCTACGGTGATTCCATGCGTGAACTCGGTGCTCGCATACATGGGCGGATTGGCTTGCGCATAGGTGAGCGACGCCGCATAAAAATAGTCATTATCGGGACTTTCAGTGTCGGTGTCATTTACGGGTGAATCCATTGGGTAGTTGACAACCAGGGAGCCGGCGTGAAAATTCGCTGACAGGACAAATTGATGCCCTGCCGAAAATGCCATGACCGCCTGAGTCTCCGGCTGGCGTCCCGCCGGAATATTGTTCGGGTCGGTAACAATGTCTGGAAAGTTACGGTTCAGGTCATAGCCGTTGGCGTTCCAGCGTTGAGGCGGTGATGCCGAATAACCATCGGGATTCATCAGCGGCATAATCCAGATTTCCTCCTCATCCACCAGATGCTTGATGCGCGCATCGGTCGCGTAATTGTTAAGTAGAAGTTGTATCAGGTCGAGCAGGAGTTCCATCCCGACCGGCTCATCGCCGTGCATAGTGGAGGTATATCGGACTTCAGGTTCTGCTTCCTCAGTATCGGGATTGTCAGTAATCTTCATCACCCAGAGGTCGCGTCCCTGAACGGACTCACCGATACTTGAAAGGCGGCAGAGGTCGGGATACTGTGTGGCGAGGGAGAGGAGCGCGGAGGTAAGTCCATCATAATCATGATATGCGCCGAGCGTCCTGCCGGTTCCCGCGTATTTAGTTCGGAGATACTTCCACATCTCAGCGGCTTGGTCAGGAATCCACCGGACGTTCCATCCCTCGCTTGTCAGGGTATCGAATTGCGCGGGAGTGAGCCAGATTTCGGCTGTCCCATTGTGCGGGTGGTCTATGATGAACCCGCGATTTGTGAGTTCAAGAAGTTGTGAACGGCCTGTCCAGCGAATCTCAGCGAGCCGTCCCGGATCGCGAGTTGGCGCTTGCGCCAGAGCAGTAGCGCACAGTCCCAGCAGAATCAGAGCAGAGTAATACAAGACCCGTCGCATAATATGAGGGTCAGACCCCTATAAAAATATATAAAATTGCACTCTGGCGCTTGAAATTACTTCGCCCGGGCAATGCGACCCGATTTTCTGGGCTGGAGAATGAGGTCAAGAAAGATTAGTGCCACGCCGATGCAGATTGCAGTGTCGGCAAGATTGAAGGTGGGCCAGTGAGCCCTGTTGAACCAGTGGAGGTCGAGGAAATCCACCACAGATCCGCCGCGAAAAAACCTGTCGCACAGATTTCCACACGCCCCACCCGTTATCAATCCTAAGGCAATCTTGAGCCGTTTTTCCTTTCGAGGGACATGCACACCCCACCATATGAGCACTCCCGTGGCAATGATGTTGAATAAGGTGAGGAGGTTTGGATGCTCACTGAAGATTGAGAATGCGGCGCCGGTATTGTGTCGGAGCGTTAGCCAGAAGAATGATGGAATGACCTTGATGGGGCGAAATGGGTAAAGTAATAGTAGCGCCAGCGTTTTGGATGCCTGGTCAGCGGCAATAACTACTGCCATCCACCAGAAAAATCTCACATCGAGCCTCTTCTTTCCGCTTCAACCTGACGTCGGCACTGGACGCAGAAAACAGCCTGTGGCGTGGCAAGGAGACGTTCCATATCTATGGCGTTTCCACAGCGGGCGCAGATGCCATAATTTCCATCCTCAAGTCTTTCAAGGGCATTATTGATGCCTGTCAGGCGTTCGAGTAAAATCTTCCTCAGTCCGAGTGCCATATTGATTGCCTCATTTTCGCTGGCATTTTCCGCCATGTGTATGGAATAGGCGCGATTTTCTACAATCACATCTTCGCCATTGGTATGGGTGATATTGTCAAGGTTCTCAATCTCCTTTACCAATTGGTCGCGCTCGCTCAGAAGTTCATCCTTGAGTTTTGTGATTTCAGCCTTGCGGAATCTTTTTGCCTCTGTAGTGGGTGGGGCAGTCTTGACAATGGCAGTCTGCTTGATTTCAGGAATTTTGACCTTTGCGGATTTTCCGGCTGTTCGTTTTATCTTTGTTCCCGTAGTTCTGGAAACGGTTTTTGTGGCTGATTTTCTGGCGCCGGCGTTTTTAGTCTTCCCGACTGCCTTCACAGCCTTTTTTTTCGTTGCGGTTTTTGCCTTCTTTGCAGCGACCTTCACCCCTTTTGCGGCTTTGCCCATTGTTTTCCTGACCTTGCGTGACCTTGTTGCCATCTTCACTTTTTTGATTTTTGTTTTCATTTCCCTGCCGTCTCCTCCGACTTATTTTTTTGACGCTTCTTTTCCATATTCTGCTCCGCCTGAGGCGGATTCATACCTTCCAGGACACCGACACAGCGTGGACAGACCCCGGGAAAACGGGTGTCCCTGCCGATATCGGGATGTAACTTCCAGCACCGCGCACATTTTGCCCATGGGGCTTTTTCAACCTTGATTGACACACCGGTGACACCTTCCACAGGCGGCTGCGCCGAGTCAAACGCCTTCACCAGACGAATGTCAAATGATGAAACTATGCAAAGGTCTGCAAGGAAGTGTCTTCTTGGCTCAAGGAGAGAAAATTGCTCATCGGAGGTTGTGGTGAATACGACGCGCGCATCAAGGGAATGTCCAATCTCCTTTCTGCGTCGCGCCTCCTCAAGGACTTTTACCACCGCCTCTCGAATCTTTAAAAGTTTGTCCCACGTTTCCGATAAAGCAGGTTGGTGCCAGAGCTCAGGCGCTTCAGGGAACAGTTCCATGTGGACACTTCTCTTGAGCGGTTTTTCGGCGTAAAGAGGATTTTCCGATTGACGTCCGAACGCCGTCTCAAGCGACTGATAAACCTCCTCAAGGGTAAATGGGAGAACAGGTGCCAGCAGTCTCACCAGATGCTCCGCCACAGCGCTGAGCACCGTCTGAACAGCCCTGCGCTCCGGTGAAGCTTTCCCCTCCACATAAAGGCGGTCCTTAACGATGTCAAGATACAGGGCGCTCATGTCCACCACGCAGAAGGTGTGTGCAAGGTGATAAACCTTGTGAAACTCGAAATTCTCATACGCCCGTTTCAGGCGTTTTGTTAAGTCATAGAGTTTATGCAGAGCCCACCGGTCAATCTCCT
>Ga0172363_10000732_pt1 | contig 25644 bp, 23 predicted proteins | sample LakKivs2_kivu2a2_FD_114541 | JGI IMG/M metagenome (GOLD analysis project Ga0172363, IMG submission 114541) | Sediment microbial communities from Lake Kivu, Rwanda - Sediment s2_kivu2a2 | ecosystem: Environmental > Aquatic > Freshwater > Lake > Sediment | place: Rwanda: Western Province, Lake... | reverse complement strand
GTCCCGCCTGGTCGCCAGTCGCGGCTGGTCGGGCACATAGTAATATTTATGCGGGTCGGCATGGTCCCGGTAAAATACATATCTCCCCGCCTGCACCACTTCCTCCACCGCCACCTCGGCCAGCATACCGACAGCGGAGATTAAAATAAAAATAATGATGAATAAAAGATGAAAAAATTTAGGCTTCTGTCCCATTTTCCCCTCCCCTTTGCCGTTCCTGCTTAGATTCCGGTCGGACCGACTCTTATATTTTGCCGGTTCGGGCCTTAAATAAATCCTATGGCCCGAACCCAAAATTAAGCCCGTTTTATTCGCCACTTCTATTTTCCCGTTATTAGTTGCATCTTTAATACCGAACGCTCCTCTTTAATTCACCCCTCATCCTTGATCACCAGCTCATAGCTGGACAGGTCGAGAAAGGCGCTGTCGCCCTCCTGCCAGTCGCTTCTTTCATAGCGGCCATCGGCAAAAACCCGGGTTACCCGGTAACGATATTTGCCGCCCTTAGCTTCAGGTACGTTAAATTCCAGGTTGTGCTGGGGCTGGCTGTCAGCTGAAAAGACAGCGCTCTTAACATCCTTCTGGCCCCGGGCGGTGGTGCTCTCCACCTCCACCGTCATCTTAACCATATTCCCGTTAAGCCCGTTTACAAAATCAAAGCAGATGACACTCAGCTTCCGGTAATTGAAAGAAAATTTCTGGGCCAGATTGATAACCTGGAATAGCTGCGGATGCTGTTCCATGGAAACTGGAATCTCCAGGCTCAGGCGGCCGTCCCTTTGGCCTGGCTTCAATTTTCCTTCATCGTCCAGCTCGTAGCCGCCGTAGGAAAAGGCACAGTCAACACTAAGACCGGCCGCTTTTTTCTCCTCGTAGATTTTCCAGAGATAGGAAGCCGAGGCCGCGCTCAGAGGAAAGGTAAAACTTTTCCCGGTCCAGAGAATTTTATTCCTGCCCAGGGCCTGTTTTTCGGCTTCAGCCTCCGATTTTTCCTCCCTGTTTTCAAGACCGGTATAGCTCAGACTGATGTCAATTGTTTCTACCGGCACCGGCCGGTATTCAAACTGCAGACCTTTCTCCTTCTTCAGGATTTCGGTCTCATCGTTGAATTCCACCGACAGGGTCAGCACCCCTCCGGTTGTGGTTCTGGGGTCGGCCGCCCCCTGATCTTTCACATAAACATACTTATAGAAAAAGAAATTCGGCTGCCCGAAACTCTGACTCAGACGAAGTTGCGTCGGAACATAATAGAAAAGTTTTGGATTTCTGTGGTCAGGATAGATAATTATTCTGTCAGCAACCGTTTCCGGACGGGTCAGCACTGGATCGGCCAGAAGGCAGGTGGTGCCGGCCAGCCACACGACCAGGAAACCCGCCCCGATTTTCAGTGACAACCTGTTCTCCCTTCACTCATGTCTTTTCAAAATAGGCATAGATGAATGGGTCGGAGGCCTTCTTCCAGCCGGTGGAAACCCTGGTATTATCCTTGAACAGATAGGTTATGTTGTATTCATACTCCAGATTGTTGGGTTCATGGAAATAGACATAGTTGATATTCAGCGGCTCCCCCTTTCTCAAAACGACCTCTTTCTGCAGCTGGCGGCCAAAATTCTTATGCCGGAATTGAACGGCAATTCTGATGATACCGTTCTTGTTCAGATTTTCCTCTTCGGCCAGCACTTCAATGTATCTGTACTTATGGGGAGGAGTCAGGGTAATGACCGGCTGGCTGGTTTTAATCCAGTCTCCGGCCACTTCCAGACCGCCGACATAGCTCCAGATCGGCTTATACTCATACTCCAGCCAGTTATCAGTTTTATCTCCCTTGCGCCGGTATTTCAGCGACAGCCGGTTGCCGTTCTGGCCGAATTTCGTCCGGTCAAAAATCAGGTCCTCGGTTACAGATTTCATATCCTGGCTTTCATATTCCTTCTTAAAAGTGATGCCGGCGAAGTTCAGATATTGCTGGAAGGTCTGAAGGTCTTCTCCGTCGAGAATGACATTGATCGTTCGTTCCTCAAAAGTCGGGTCATCCAGGTCGACCACGGCAAAAAATTCAGAATCCTGGCCATACTGTTTATACAGGCCGCCGATGTTGCCGGTAAGAGGAATTTCCCTCTGGTCTCGCTTGCGTCTGGTAAGGTCGACCGTGTATTTGCCGCTGAGCTTGACCTGTTTGCGGAAATAGCCGAAATGAGCCTGGCCGAACAGCTTGCCCAGCCAGTTAGAACCGGTTGAAGCCTGGGCTTTGCCGATATCCTCGGGCTTGACGGGTTTGGCTTCAAACATCATTTTGGTGATGGTGTTATAGGCGGTATCCAGCAGATCGTCCATCTTGGTGTCCTCGCCGATTACCTCCAGTTTGATGGCTCCCTGTTCTCTCAGTTCTGAATAAATTTTTTGAATCTGGGCGCTGACAAAAAAATTGCCCACGCTGGCTTTGAACTCTTTATGGTCATAGACTTTATCCCAGTCAACCGTCAGCAGAGCCTGATAGGCAGGAGTCAGACCCTGGTAGGTCATTACGAACTGCACCGAGATATCCGAGGTCGGTTTTTTGAAGGATTCCATCAGAAGAGTTGACCCTTCTTCAGTCAGAGCGATGGACACCGCCGCTTCCGAACCGGCCAGCAGCGGGGCTTTGCCCGTTCCCACCACCCGGCGGCTGAAAATTCCACCCTCTCCGGCTGAAGCCGAAATTATATGAAACTCCCCGGAAACAAACATCACCGGTCCAATAATCTTGCCGTCTTTGTCAATTCTGGCCAGCTCCTGTTCGGCCTGTTTCAGCTCTTCCTGGGTCAGACCGAAGGTGCAGAGGAAATGCAGGATGCCTCCGGTGATTTCTTTCCCTGTCCTGACATACTGAATGAAACTGAACTTGGGCTTGCCGCCGGGCCAGGTGGCGATTCTCGGGGCCAGCGGCATATAGTGGTAAGCATGTTCGTCGGCATGGTCGCGAAAGAGCAGGGCTTTGGAAACCTGAACTGGCTCCCGGTCGAGCAGGACTTCGGCCCGCAGGCCGGCGGCCGCCAGCACAAATATCAGGGCCAGATAGCCGATTAAAACTCCCGCCTTCTTAAATTTTGAAGCCGGCATGTTGTCCTCCTTAGTCCGAATGAAACCGTCCGTCCGGACTGAATTATTCTTTTAATTGTTGAATAGATTCTTGATCTGGTAGGGTCCAATGGTCAGGTCGAGACTGTCGACCACTTTCTCCCAGCCCGGGGTTTCAGCCATCTGACCATTCTTCAGGACACCTTTGATCTTGTATTCGAAATTGAACTGCTCTCCGCTGCTCAGAGGCAGATAAACCGTCACCTGCTCCTGGAGTTTGTTCTTATTGAAATCAATTCCGCTTACCAGTCCGCTCCGGCCCTGAGCGCTGAGATAGGGCGACCGGATTTCAATCCGGACCTTTTCCACCTCCAGCGGCGACTCATAGGCTGCCGGGTCAAAAACACTGGACAGAACTTCGACCTGCAGTTTTCTCATTCTTTCGATATACGAGACCACCTCAATGTTACTCCAGATTCTGTCGAGACAGGGCTGGCAGTTAAAATCCGGTTCTATCTCCATCCAGAAACTCCGGGCATACTGTTTGAAAAAGGCATCCACTTTGGGACTGGCTGGTTTGCCCACTTCATCCTTGACCAGCACCTCTTCAGCTTCCTGGACTTTGTCCTTATCGATTCTCTTTTCCAGCTCTCCCTTCAGAGCCCCCAGGCCCTTTTCCAGCAGCGAACTCTTCTTCTTGGGAGCCGGGGGGGCCGTGGGGAAAGACTTGCGGTATTCTGCCAGGAGGAGACCTTTCGGGACAAACTCAACTTCCAGGTCCAGAGCCTGCCCCGGCTGGATGACCGTCTCTCTGACACATTTGAGATTCCGGTAAACGTCTTCGCCATTGGGAAGCCGGAAGCGAAGGTTCACCATATTAACCCTGAGTGGAAAGTCGGACAGGTTTCTGACGCCGTGAAGATACAGAACTGAGTTCTTTTCATCGATGGAAAAGCCGAGCTCTTCCACTCCGGAATACCAGCGGCCGGTAAAATACTTCAGGCCGACCCTGATGGGTATTTCCCTTTCCACCGTTCCGGATTTAATTTTCATCCCGGCCGTCAGGCCTTCCTTCTCCAGAAGCGGCTTCAGCTCGGCCAGAGTATCCGGCGTCATCGCTATGTTGACCGGGAGTTCGGTTTCCAGGGAACCGAAACTCGGGATGCGAATATTTTCGATTTCCCAGTCTTCCCAGCCCTGCATGTCAATTATGGCCGCTTCATCATAGGGCAGCGACCTCAGCACCGCCTGCGCCCCCCTGGCTGCCTTCAGGGCTTCTTCCATCAACCTGACATCGGCCGGGTCGATGTTGGCTTTAAGGGTCATTGTAGTCCTGACCTTCTGCTCGTTGGTCCAGACGGCACTGATCCGGTAACCGCCAGCGGCCCTGTCTCTGACCAGATTGATTTCTCTGGGAAGATAATAATAGGTATTCGGCTTTTCATTATCCTTGAACACCCGGTTAAGGAGAGTCAGGGGCTCCTCAATGTCCAGCGGCCCGATGTCTTCAACCTTATGACGCGATGGAGCCACTCCAGCCGGGTTAAGAGGGATAGTCTTAATTACCGAAGGCTTTACCAGCTGCAGGCTGGCCCCGGTGGCAGGCTTGGGCTGGGTAACAGTTTTGCTCACCCCGGCCGACGGGGTTATTTTCTGAACGGTTAACGGAGCATAAAGGCCCGCCAGCAGCCAGGCTGCCCAATCCTGAACCGACCGACCTGAAGCATTGACGGCCAGTCTGAAATCAACCGTGGAGCCAGCATAGGGAGACAGATCCACAGAAATCTGATCCAGCCGGCCATCAGGTTTGGCTTGCAGCTCCGCTAACAGAACCGCTCCGCCGCCGGAGGAATTAACCATGGACACAATGAATTTCACTCCATCACTCTGGGTGGCCCCCTTGAGGAAACCAACTGTGGCTTTGAAGGTTGCTCCGGCCGGTATTTTTACTCCAGAATAAACACCGATGATGTTGCCGTTGTCTTTCCATTCAGGATGAGTTTGAAGAACAAGCGAATAAGTGTTTCCGTCTTCCAGAGCGACGTTATTCAGATGCCGGGCGAATCCGCGGTTATCGCTGTCGGAACCGTTCCAGGGGAGCTGGCCGGCCGGGGTCAGCGACCGGTACCATTTAGCTTCAGGCGCCTTCTTTACAAAATCATAAACCAGAAGGTCAGCCGCCCTGAGAACAGGAGAACCGGCCAGAAGAACTAGCCCCAGAACCAGGAGCGGGAGAAAAAATAATAATCTACCTCTTAGCCTTGACTTCAGGTACATCCTTTTCTCCTTTCGCGATTAAAATTAATTAAAAAGTCAACTTCTTAAATAGACCTCAAAAATAAATCACCGGCACAGAAAACAGATAAAAGGCAAAGGAAAAAGGAGAGAAAATTTGTGCGGAAGGCAAGAAAGGCTGCTGGCTCTTTTTCCTCCTTTTGACTGACATCGCGCCCCGTAACATATCTTTCCAGCCTGTTTATCAATGTGTATTAATGCTAACACGAGCTCAAAAAGGCTGTCAATAAAATTGATTTAACGGGTTCGGGGGTATTTTGCGGAGATAGCTGAATAGAAAAGGCCCCGGCTGAAGAGGTCATCCATAAAATTTAGGGAAAAGAATTGGTAATTGATAAGGGATTTCTATTTATCATTATTTCCTTTAGCCCTTCATAGTTATTTCTTTTCAAGAGAGATATGGACTGCGGCCGGAAAATTCCCAGATTAGAATTGGTTTAAGATAATAATGATTATAAAATTTTATTCCGGGATCAGTAATTTTATTGCCAGCATCTAAAAAGGATTGCTCCGGAATTCAAGCCAGTCCCAGGTCCCGGTCTATCCCCTGCATGGACTCCAGACAGATAGTTAAAAATTCGTCCAGACTCAAACCCAGGTTGGCGCACTGTTCTATTTCTTCTCTTCTGGCTCCCCGGGCAAAATGTTTTTCTTTGTACCGCCTTTTCAGAAACTCCAGGTCCACCGCCCGGAGTTTTTTCTCCGGATGCATAAGGGTGGCGGCAATGATCAGACCAGTGGTCGGGTCAGCCGAATAAATAGCCCAGTCCATATGGCTCTGGCAGGGAACACGGCCGGCATGGGCTCTTATCGCCTGAATGACTTCGGACGGCAGATTATATGGTTCGATGATCTTAACCGTTTCTGTGGTGTGAAGTTCAGGACTCTTTTCGGTCACTTCATAATCCAGGTCATGAAGCAGGCCGGCCAGACCCCAGATGTCCTCATTCCCTCCCAGTCGCCGGGCCAGACCTTTCATACAGGCTTCAACCGCCAGACAGTGTTTGACAAGATTTTTGTTATGAAGGTGCTGTCGTACAAGTTCCAAAGCTTCCTCTCTGGTCATCTTTTATCTCCTTTCCTCCGCCGGTTATCTTCGGCTAATCTCCGGTTAAAGAAGTGATATTATACCGCAACTCTGCTTTTTTGCTCAGTTGGCGGTCAAAAACACTGACCCCGACCGTGTATTCGCCCGCTTCGGCCGGGAACCAGGTCCAGACGTTCACTCTGGATGCCTTTCTGACCAGCAACTCCCGGCCTGACCCGCGACGCAGATAAAATTCAAAGCGCGGTTTTTTCCAGCCGGCCGTAAGCACGGTAAAGACGATTCTCCGGCCGGCCGGCTGCGGCGATTCCCGGGAAGCCTTGATTCTAATCCCGGGCTCTTTTTTAAGGGAATAGACCAGACTCAGCTCCTGGAGATAATCATGGCTTGCTGCCAGCAGTAAGCTTCCAGCCACCGTCAGGTCTGTTTTGAGGTCAAAGCTGAGGACCGTCTCTGAAGATTTTCGCCCGCTGGCCAGTTCAAAGCCATGGAGAATCTCACCCCCGGGCACCACTATTTCGTCCTCGAGTATCGCCGGACGAAATGGCGTCCACCCGGGAACGGTCTGCCACCAGAGGATATCTCCGCCCGAAGCTTTTAATTTATAGATTATCCCGCCCGGTGTCAGCAGATAAAGATGATCGCCCTGAACCAGAAGATGGCTGACCGGTTGGCGGCCGAGATTAAATTTCCAGCGCACCCTTGCCTTTTCCCGGTCAAAACAGACCAGGCGGCCAGAAAAGGTGGTCAGGAAAAGATTGCGCTTGCCGTCAGTAAAGAGGCCGGCAATTTCTTCTTTAAAATCACGCCTCAGAATTACCCGGCCCTGCAGCAAATCGAGGCCGATGAGGAGCCCGGGCCTGACGGCAACAAAGACATACTTTCCGGTCACTGTCACTGAGCCGATCGCTCCATCCGGAAGCTCAAACTCCCAGACTGTCTGACCGGTCCTGGAATCAAGGGCCTTAACGGTTCTCCTGAAACAGAGGACAATCCGCCCGTCAGAGGCCAGTTGGCCGCTCAGGGGTAGCTCTTCTATTTCCGATGATACCTTGATGATCTGGCCGTTTCTGGCATTAAGGAATAACAGATTGCCTTCAGACACCAGCCAGAACCCGCTCTGCCCGGTGATGATTCTGACCCCGAATCCGGGCGGAAAAGAAATAGCACCCAGCTGTTGGCCGCTCCTGGTGGAAATCAGGCGGCAGGACAGCCCTCGGGCTGATTCAACAGTCAGCAGGGCTGTGTCTTCGACGACGGCCAGGCCAGCAACCTTTCCCCGGATCCAGTCAACTCTGGCTCTGGTCAGGGAAAAAGTTGCTTCCTGTCCTCCGGCTGCCTTCTCCCCCTGCTGACCCGCCCGACTCTTGTCTTCAGAGTTGCTCCTGCCGGACCAGACAGGTCTTTGATTTCTATCGCCATCTTCCCTTCCTGGCAAAGATTCTTCAGCCCCGTCGGTCTCATCTGAAAGCAGCCGGTCAATCCTGACCGGAGCATAACCCCGCTCGAGAAGTTCATCCAGCAGCTGGCCGAGGCGAAAGTAAAAGAGGTCGGTTCTTGCTGGAGCTACCCCCGGATGAATCAGAATTATATAACCGTTCAATCCTCCCGCGGTCGTGGTTTCATAATTCAGAAGCTGACTTAATATCTCCTCCGAGCTGCGGTAATTGTCCATATCGGGAGTCGTGTAATCGGCAGTGGTGATGAGACCGGGCGTGAAATTGACAATCGTGACACCGGCTTCTGATGCCCAATCGGCAATCTGCCGGTTATACCATTCATAGGGAGGAAGAAAATACCTGGCTTTTTCTCTGGTTATACCGAATTTCTCGAGTTCGGCATAATTATCGTTTAGGTCAGTCAGGAATTCTTCCTTCGAGACCAGGGTTTTTTCTCTGTCCTGCCAGTCGCAGTAGAGAAGATGCCGGCCGGAATGCGGGCCGACATAATGGCCGGCCAGCAGCATTTTTCCCACCAGCGGCCCAAAATCGGGCTGACGGAGAAAATTTCCCGTCAGAAAAAATGAAGCTTTAATCTGTCGTCCACCAAGCTCATCCAGTATGTATTCCAGCCCCTCCCCGTAGGCATCAGCAGAAAACACCAGGGCCACAAACTTCCTGTCAGCCGGGCCGCGGACAATTCCACCCCGGTCATAGCTTAATCTCGAACGCTCGTCGCTTCCGGCCAGAGTGGCCGCAGCCAGCGGGAAGAAGAAAACCAGAAAGAAGGCACTGAAAATTAATCTCGCCGGCCGACAGACCATAACTTTAGCCATTTAATCAGAGTTAAATTCTAATTTATCCCGGCCGGATGTGCAAACCGCCGGCTTTACTAATAGAGAGCAGGCTGCTATTATCTCTCTGATGGTAAATTACATCCTGCTTTATAAAATCAGGAAGCTGGTCAAACAGATCCTGAAAGAGAAGATTGAAGACGGCGAGATAGCCACCACTCCTCGTTCCTGCCTGGGCTGTCTGGCTGACGAAATAAGCTGGGAAATCTATTACCTTTTCAAGGAGCGGGAAGAAAAGAAGCAGGGCGAGCCCGAGCCGGAGCCCGGAGACAAATCCTGACCGGAGAAGGGCCAGAAGCACCGTTTTTTCTTATCCGGGCCAGCAGGGAATTCAGTTTTCACCGCCCCCTTTATGAAAACAATTCAACTTCGTCATCAGCCGCAGACCGGGCTGAATATTTATGAAAGTCTTGATCGGCCGGCAGTCCTGATAGAATTATTGAGAGTCCGGGTCTAATCAAAAAAAATCCTGCTGTCAAAAACATATTAACCGCCGCTCTTCAAATTAAGGCCTTGGGCCAGGAAGAGGCTATTTTTTTTAATTTGTGTTCTCCTTAAATTCGGGGGCCGTTTTCTTAAATCTATTTTTTCGGGCTGTCTTCCTTTTTCTGGTTCTCCTGTCGGATTTTTTCCTTAAGAGCTTCCCACCATTCAATTCTTTTCCTGACTTCTTTTTCGAAACCGAGATTTCCGGGTTGATAGTATCTTCTTCCCTTCAAGCGCTCAGGAAATGTCTCCATGTCGGTAGTCGAGAGCGGATGGTCATGGGCATACTGATAATCCTGACCGTATCCTATTTCCTTCATCAGCGGCGTAACCGGGTTACGGATATGAAGCGGCACCGGTTCAAAGGGACTTTCTTCCACATCCTTCATCGCCCGACCGAAGGCCACATAGATGCGGTTACTCTTGGGAGCCGAAGCCAGGTAAACCACGGCTTCAGCCAGAGCCAGTTCTCCCTCGGGAGAGCCGAGAAAATCATAGGCCTCTCTGGCCCTCAGAGCCACGGCCAGTGCCTGGGGGTCAGCCAGGCCGACGTCTTCCGAGGCAAAGCGGACTAATCTGCGGGCGATATAGAGCGGGTCTTCACCGGCATAGAGCATTCTGGCCAGCCAGTAGAGGGAAGCATCCACATCAGAGTTGCGGAGGCTCTTGTGCAGTGCGGAAATCAGGTTGAAATGTTCTTCTCCAGCTTTATCATAAAGCAGGATCCTTTTCTGCAGAGCTTCCTCCACTTCCCGGGTGGTGATTTCTCGCCCCCGGGTCAGGCTGGCAGCGATTTCCAGCGCGTTGAGCACCCGGCGGGCATCGCCGTTCGACTGGTCGAGAAGAAGCTTCAGGGCGTCATCGCTGATTCTGAGCTGGAGTTGACCAAGGCCGTTAACTTCGTCGCTCAGGGCATCGGTGATAATTTTTTTAAGGGCCTCTTCATCCAGGGGCTTGAGCACCAGCACCTTGGTCCTCGAAAGAAGCGGGGCAATCACCTCAAAGGAAGGATTCTCAGTGGTGGAACCGAATAGAATAACATCTCCCCTCTCCACGTAGGGCAGAAAAGCTGACTGCTGGGCTTTGTTGAAACGATGGATCTCGTCGATGAACAAGATGATCGGTTGGCCGTAAAGTTTTTTCTGCTGCTCGGCCTGGGCCATAACTTCTTTGATTTCCTTGATGCCCGAGAGAACGGCACTGAAGAACAGGCAGTTCAGGTCAAAATACTCAGCCAGCATCATTCCCAGGGTTGTTTTCCCCGAGCCTGGCGGCCCCCAGAAAATTATGGAAACCAGATGGCCGGAATCTATGAGCTCGGTCAGGATCTTGCCCGGCCCCAGAAGATGTTCCTGCCCGTAAAATCGGTCAAAACTCCGGGGACGCATCCTCTCGGCCAGGGGGATGTGCTGGCCGTCTGCTTTGACCGTCTTCTTCATCTTATTTCTCTGAAGGTCATAAAATACTGAAGTCAATTTTTATTATATTATCATCAGGCTGATTTTCATAGCCGATTGAAAACTGGATTCTCAGCCCAGCGCTCGGCCCGGGACTGAAGTCAAGGAGACGGTCAACTGGCTGTGCTTCAAATTGCTCTTTGTATTGAGCCCCGATTCCATTAAAATACAGGTCAGGAGAAAACGATGAACAGAAGATCAAGGTTCTCAATACCCGGATTAGCGGTCGGGTTATTAGCGATACTCTTAATGTTTGTTTTCGCCGGCAGTCTGGCCTCCGCCCAGGGCCGTCCCCGCGGCCATCTGTTCATCATCGGCGGAGGCACCAGACCTGAAGCGATGATGAAACGTTTTGTGGAAATGGCCAGCCGGGCGGGAAGCGGCCGGATTGTCGTCCTGCCGATGGCCAGCGCTACCCCGGACGAGACCGGGCGCAGCCTGGTGGAAGAGTTCACCCAGCTGGGAGCTAAAGAGGTCGCTTATTACAATTTCACCCGGAAAGAAGCCGAAAATTATTCTAACGCCAGGCTCCTGGCCGAAAGCGGCGGCATTTTCTTCTCAGGAGGAGTTCAGACCAGAATAACAGAAGCCATACTGGACACTCCCATCCACAACATGATCAGGGAACTCTATCAGAAAGGCGCGGTGATCGGTGGAACGAGCGCCGGCGCTGCTGCTCTGAGCGAGTTGATGATTACCGGCGATGAGGTCAGAAAACCGGAAGAGGGTCATGAATTCGAGACCATAGAATCCGGAAATGTTATTGTCGCCCGGGGACTCGGCCTGATCAAATCGGCCATTATCGACCAGCACTTTGCCACCCGGAAAAGACACAACCGGCTGATAAGCATCATCGCCGGCCATCCGGAAATAGTGGGTGTGGGCATAGATGAGGCCACGGCCATTATCGTCAACCCGGACGAAACCTTCGAGGTCGTCGGTTACCGGAACGTGATCGTCTATGATTCCGGGCGGGCTCAGGTGGAGGTGCGGGGCGACCGGGCCCTTTCAATCAGAGGTCTGATGATGCACGTCCTGCTGGAGGGCGAACGATACGACCTGAAAAAGAGAAGACCTCTTTAGAAACCTGCGAACGATTACCGGCCGGTCGGGCTTTTTCTTGACGAGCGCGGCGTTAAATGTTAATGTTTTGAGGAAATCGGCAGATGACCCAGGAACAGAAAGCCACCAGCCTCAGAGAAGCCATAAACAGGAAATTGATTTTTTCCCTGGAAGAGGTCTGCCGGCTGCTTAAAATCACCCCCGAAACCATAAGAGAATGGGAAAAAGAATTCCCTTTGTTCTTCGCCGGGCAGACGGCCAGCGGCAAACAGATTTACCGCCAGAAAGACGTACTGATCATTCTCCGAATCAAAGAACTGCTCGAGGAGGGCACCCTGACCAGCGCCGGCATCAAACGAAAGGTCGAAGAAGAATTTGGCTTCAAAACTGACAGGATACCTCCGGAAAAGCTTTACTCGGCCCTGGCCCAGGTCAAAGAAGAATTGGCCGAAATTCTCCGGACCCTTGAAAAAAAACGCAAAAAGGGTTAAATTTATTTATCCTTTTACTCCAATCGGGACGTGGCGCAGCCTGGTAGCGCACATGCTTGGGGTGCATGGGGTCAGCGGTTCAAATCCGCTCGTCCCGATTTCTTCTTTTTTGGGCCCGGCCTGACCGGGAAGACTTCTAACCGTTTCCGACTATCACCGGGGCAAAAATTCCGAGCCGGGTTCTATGGATTATCCGGACTGCTTCGATTATAATTATTTTCCTTATCAGTCAAGATAACAGTGTATAAGGAACCATTTGCCCGATGAAAAAGAAAGATTCTGCGGCTAAGAATAATTCTCCCCTTTTTCTCCTGACCAACGACGACGGTTATTTTGCCCCCGGACTCACCGCCCTGGCCAAAGAGCTCGGTCAGGCCGGCCAGGTTTATGTGGTTGCTCCCGACCGGGAGAAGAGTTCTGTCTCCCTGGCCCTAACCCTGCGCCGGCCCCTCCGGGCTGAAAAGATTGACCGGAACGTATACGCAGTCGACGGAACGCCTGCCGATTGCGTCTACATCGCCCTCAGACACATCCTGCCCCGAAAACCGGACCTTCTGGTATCGGGCATAAACAGAGGAGCCAACCTTGGCTGCCAGGATGTTTCCTATTCTGGCACGGTGGCCGCGGCTCTGCAGGGGACGTTCTTGGGACTTCCCTCAATTGCCGTCTCTTTGATGGGGGAAAGAACGAGTAACGGTCACCTGTATGATTTCAAGCAGGCGGCATCCATGGTCAGACCCCTGGTGGAAACAGTTCTCAAAAATGGTCTGCCTCCCCGGGTTTACCTCAATATCAACATCCCGCCCCTGCCGGCTAAAGGAATAAAAATCACCCGGCTGGGAGAAAAACGCTATTCCCCCGAGCTGGTCAGAAAACGCGACCCTCGTGGTAAGACCTACTTCTGGATAGGTTTCGGCAGTCCCAGAGGCGTCGGGCCGAAAGATTCTGACGTGCATGTGGTCGACCGGGGCTGGGTATCGATAACTCCCCTTCAGATAGACCGCACTGCCCATCCACTCCTCAGCCATCAGCTGCTGGAAAACCTGAAAAATTGCTGGAAGGCGCACAGAGCAGCCGGGAGAAAAAGGTCGTGAGCCCGGAAGGGCGGTTCTACTTCTGTCGGGAAGAACCGGAATAACTCTGGCTCGAATTACAATAGCCGTCAGTAAATCGTAGCGGGTTAGATCAAGCGATTAAAACGCAATCCTGAGAGATTGTATTCCCGTTTCTTTAAATCTCTATCTGGAGAAGACCTGAACTCAATTTTCTGGAAATGGCTTTCCCGCCCTTCTCCGCCGCCTTTCCTTCCAGATGCTGACACCGGCCGGAATCAGAGAGATCAGGATAATGGCCACTATGACCAGCGAGAAGTTCCTCTTGACCACGGGAATGTTGCCGAAGAAATAACCGCCGAACAGGAAAAGCTGAACCCAGAGCAGACTGCCGATGAAGCTATACAGCAAGAACTTGAAGTAGGACATCCGGCCAATCCCGGCCACGAACGGAGCAAAGGTCCGGATAAAGGGCATGAAGCGAGCAATGACAATAGTCAGACTGCCGTATTTTTCATAAAAAAGCTGAGTTTTTTTCAGATACTCACGTTTAAAAAACCGGCTCTTTTCCTTCCTGAAAACACCCGGTCCTACTTTCGAACCAATCCAGTAATTGGTGATATTGCCGGCGAAGGCAGCCAGGGTCAGCAGCAGGAATAGGCCAAAGATGTTCAGGTTGCCAACGGCGGCCACCGCTCCCACCGCAAACAGCAGCGAATCACCGGGGAAAAATGGCGTCACCACAAAGCCGGTTTCTGAGAAGATCACCAGGAAAAGGATGAGGTAGGTCCACAGCCCGTACTGGTGGACGATATCAACCACATAACGGTCAAGGTGTATGGCTATATCGAATAGCCTTTTGATGATTTCCAGCAAGTTGATTCCTTCCCTGTCTGCCAGAATAAAAATTTTTTACAGGACTCTTACTATACTTATTTTCAGTCGAGCTTACAAGCCGCCTGACAGGCAGTCTTAAATAAATACGGGAACTGACGCTTTTGGGTTCCCCCTGCCAATTCCGGACCACCGGGCTTTTTGTCTTCCCCGGTTATTATCATTGCAAATGAAGACCTCCTTTGAAACTGCTGGCTTTATTCTGCTCAGGATTTTTTGAGCCAGACCTGAGCCGGCAGCTCTGGTCTGCGGGACTTGACCCCGTAGCTGTCTCTCCGCTCAAGGAATCAGACTTTTTGAACTTCTTTTAACTGGGCGGGAGGGGCGAAAATGGTCATCGCCCGCCAGAGATGCCGGCCTCACCAGGCTCTGCTATAATAAGCTCTGGTCAAGAGAGAGAGGCTAAAAAAAGAACGGCAACGGGAAAAAAAGATGAAAGAGGGCGAATTTTTTCGGCAGCGAAAACTGGAAGCCATCGAGCGAGCACTGGAGAAGCTTTCTCCTCTCGAGACCGACTGCACACTCTGCCCGCGGCACTGCCATGTCGACCGCACCCGGGGTCAGACCGGAGTCTGCCAGACGGGCAGTCAGGCCCGGGTTTCGGTCGGGCTGTTGCACTTCGGCGAAGAACCCGTCCTCAGCGGCCGCGGTCTTGCGGCTGGAGCCAGGGGTTCCGGCACCATCTTTTTTACCGGCTGCAATCTCAAATGCCTGTTCTGCCAGAACTTCCAGCTGAGCTGGCTCAATGAGGGGCACCTGCTAACTGATGACAGCCTGGCCGATCTGATGCTCGAGCTTCAGAGAAAGGGAGCCCTGAACATCAATTTCGTCTCCCCCACCCATGTCATCCTGCCCGTTCTCCGGGCTTTAAGAATTGCCTATCGCCAGGGGCTGTCCATCCCCCTCGTTTACAATTCCAACGGCTATGATTCGCTGGAGGTTATCGAGCATTTGCGGGGGATAATCGATATTTACCTTCCGGACCTCAAGTACGTTTCTTCCGAACTCTCGCGGAAATATTCCTCAGCCCCTGATTATTTTGAACAGGCCCGCCTGGCTCTTCAGGAAATGTACTGCCAGCAACCCGACCTGGTGCTGGACGAACAGGATATTGCCCGGCGGGGTCTGATCATCAGACATCTGGTCCTTCCCGGCTCAGCCGATGATTCCATCCGGGTGCTGGAGTGGATTGCCAGCAACCTGTCACCCTCGGTTGGATTGAGTCTTATGAGCCAGTACCATCCCTGTTACAGGGCTCCGGCCGAAATTCAGCGAGAAATTACCCCCGGGGAATATCACCGGGTAATGAAAAGGGCTCTCGACCTGGGCTTTGAAAACCTTTTCCTGCAGCCCGATCCCTTCCGGGAAGACGAACACCTGGTGCCTGATTTCCGGCGCAAAGAACCATTCCGCTGGAAGAATTAGCAGTCTCTTCTTTTATGTTAAAAAGTGCCTCCCGCCCGCCTGAATCAAGTCTTGATTGACAATAAAGGCTTTCGGGCAAAGATTCACCCAGAGGGGTAAGGCAGAGTAAACGTCAAAACTTGATTAGGCTGTCTGAAGCCAGGCATTAAGGATTAATAATTTTCGTAGCCAGCTTCTTATAATCAAGAACGAACAGACAGAGCCTTAAGCCTGCCATCCGGCTTCAGCGGCTTACGGAATCCCCGGGCTTATTCGTAGACCAGGATTTCTACTCTCCTGTTCTTGGCCCGGCCGTCGCGGGTGGTATTTTCGGCCACGGGCTTGGAACTGCCGTAGCTTACGGCCGACATCCGGTGCAGCGGAATCCGGTGGGTTTTGTACAGGTACATCATAACTGCTTCGGCTCTTTTCTGTCCCAGATAGACGTTGACTTCTTCGGCCCCGGTATTGTCGGTATGTCCCTGAATCTCAAGGTAAACACCCTTGTTCTCTTCTATCAGCTTCTGGACAAACCTGTCGATGGCTGCCTTGGCTTCGGCGCTGAGCTCGGCGCTGTTGAAAGCGAATTTGGCTTCGTCATTGCTCAAAGTAGCCGTCATTATCAGGTTACCCCGGATGAGCGTCTTGACCTCTTCGATCTTGCCGTCAACCTGCTTGAACTGGGTATCATGCTTTCCGATCAGCTCGCCGATGGTGGTCAGTTTCTCATCATGTTCCTTGATTCTCTTCTGGGCTTCTTCAATTTCACTGGAAACAGCCGCCACTTTCTGATCAACGGCCGCCACTTCTGTACTCACGTACTTCTTGGTAGCACAGCTCGTGCCGAGGAAGGCCAGGGCTATCACCAGGACCGCCGCATAAAAAAGAAAATTCTTTTTCATGCCGACCTCCTTTCTTTTTTTTCATTCCGGATAATGGAGCCGGATGATAAAAGCACCTTGTTGTCATTATAACTTCAAAATTATCCTCTGTCATTAAATACTTTTTAACCGTGCTCCCCGGCCCCGAAGGACAGGCCGACCCGGGATCGGTTTTAATAACCCTGTCTTGTCCGAATTCTGTAATTTCCCCGGGGAGTGGTAACCAGAATCCGCCGGTATCTATCATCTTCCTTGTAAGAAGTGTATCCGATGATGTACTGATGGCTCTGCTCCTTTTTGATCTCGTAAAGGGTAGCCAGCAGGCTCTCCAGGTCATCCAGAAAAAAGGCCTGGCCTCCGGTAGCTCCGGCAAAAAGGTTCAGGGTTTCGACAATGCCGATGGTCGTCAGCCCGGCTCTTCTCCTGTGTCTGGCAAGTATTTCTTCGGCCCTGGGTATCCTGTAACCTATGACATAAATGGGAACATCCACCCGCCGGGCAATTTCCAGAGCCTGGTCGGCCGAAGACTGACTGTCATTTTCAATACCGTCGGTAATCAGTATCAGGGCTCTCTTCTCATTTCTGGCCCGGACGGCATACTGCGGTGATACGGCTACCGCATCGTTAAGGGCGGTTTTGCCGTAAGCCTTTTCGTTGTTAAGAGCTTCCAGGAAAGCCGACCTGTCCACCTGGTGCCTGGCCGCCACCTCAACCTCGCCGTCGGCAAAAACCAGCAGGGCCAGCTCGTCCCGGGGCGAAAGAATTTTTTCGGCCAGGACCTGAAGCGCCCGGCGGCAATCCTCAAACTTGTCCTCCAGGGCCATGCTGCCGCTGACATCCAGAAGGACGGTCAGACTGAGCGGGGCGGACTGGTCGTGCTGAAAGTAGTTGATGGTTTTCCGTTCGCCGTTCTCATAAACTATGAAATCCTTTTCTTCGAGGTCGTTTACATACCGCCCCTTTTTGTCCTGAACGGTTACGGCAATGGTTATGGCGTTTACCGTTACGTTATAGGCCGCCCTGGGCTGTTGAATCTTTTGTGGCTTCTCCTGACCTGCAGCCAGACCGTTCTGAGCACCGGACAGGAAGCCCAGCCAGAAGACAAACCATAAGATGATGCTTATTTTTCGACAGGTTCTAAGTTCTGGAACAGACATAATCATCTTAAAGATAGCACACGGGGGACACTCCGGCAATCAAGCCGGCCCTGATATAATTAGTCGGTTCAGACTCGGTGATTTGACGAAACCAGCATCTTAAGCCGCAGGATAAAGATTTAAGCCCTGAATTGACTCCAGCTGGCCTGAAGCAAACGGCCGCATGGCCTCTGTTCACCGGAAAAACTCATATCGGCCGTAAGTACTGTGGATACCCGTCCCCGAAGACAAAAGATTAGCCCAGACTGACCTACTTCAGGCTTTCCGGGTGATGGCGAACCTGCTCGGCTTTAACCAAATAAATAACATCCTCAGCAATGTTGGTAGCGTGGTCGCAGATCCTTTCCAGATGCCTGGCGACAAGAAGCAAAGGCACTGCCCGCGGGACGGTCGTCGGGTCTTTGCTCATGTAATCATTGATCAATTCGGATTGAACCAGGTTTCGCAGTTCGTCAGCCTCGCTGTCCCTGAGGATTACCGACCTGGCCAGCTCAGTATTCTTATTGACGAAAGAGTTGATGGCATCCCTGACCATTCCCTGAGACAGAGTGGCCAGCCTGGGAATGTCAATCAGCGGTTTTAAGAGCGGTTTGTCGGCCATCTCCAGCACCCTCTGGGCAATATCCACGGCCAGGTCGGCAATTCTTTCCAGGTCGGTGGCGATTTTCATCGACATCACGATAAAACGCAGGTCGGCCGCGGCCGGTTGATAGAGGGCGATGAGATTCAGGCATTTCTCCTCGATGGCCAGGTCCAGGTTATCTATCCGGTCGTCATCCTTGATGACCGCTTCGGCCTTCTCCCGGCTCAGCTCTCTCAGAGCCTTGATGGAATTACCGATGGCCGCTTCAGCCTCGGCACTCATCTCCAGAATTTTCTTATTGAGTTCCAGCAATTCCTCATCAAAATACCTGGTCATGGCTGCCTCCTTTCCAGCTGCTCTGGTCCTTCGGTTCTAACCAAAACGGCCGGTTATATAATCTTCAGTCCGCTTATCTCTGGGACTGGTAAAAATCTGATTGGTGTCGCCGAACTCCACCAGGTCGCCCAGCAGAAAGTAGCCGGTGAAATCCGAAACCCGGGCCGCCTGCTGCATGTTGTGGGTGACGATGATGATAGTATAGTCTTTCTTGAGCTCATACATCAAATCTTCAATCCTGGCCGTAGCCACCGGGTCCAGGGCCGAGCAGGGCTCGTCCATCAGCACCACCTCGGGCTCCACCGCCAGCAGACGGGCAATACAGAGACGCTGCTGCTGTTCGCCGGTCAGCTGGAGGGCATTATCTGTCAGCCGGTCCTTCAGTTCCTCCCAGAGATTGACCGCCTGCAGGCTGCGGTAAAGCCTTTCCTCCAGAAAACCGGGGTCGGTCCGGCCGTGCACCCTGAGCCCGTAGGTGATATTATCGGCAATGCTCAGAGGAAAAGGATTGGGACGCTGAAAAACCATGCCCACCCTTCGCCTGAGTTCCAGCAGGTCGGTCCCGGGGTCAAATATGTTCCTGCCCTCGAATAAGACTTCTCCCTCTGTCCGGCAGCCTTCTATGAGGTCGTTCATTCTGTTCAGGGTCCGGAGGAAGGTTGATTTGCCGCAACCGGAAGGACCGATCAGGGCGGTAATACGGTTCACCTGAATATCAAGATTGATATTTTTCAATGCCTGGAATTTTTCATAAAAGACGTTAAGATTCCTGACTTCTATTATATTTCTTATGGCTGCTGTCATGACTCAGCCTTCCTCGCTTTCTGTCTGCCATTGCCGCCGGAGCGCAGACCCGACAGATAAAGAGCAGTCTGTTTTCTCTGGCCCGGCCAGAACCGGTTTACAGAGCCTGCCCGGCGACGCACCGCCAAGAATCTGCCCGGTTTTCCCCGGTCTGTTGTTTCCAGTCATAAAAACTCAACCTCTATTTTCATATTCATCTTCTGTTAATTTTTTTTAACATCCTGATTAAAATTGTCTTAAATCATCAAACAAAGCCATTCTGGAAGTTAGCAATTCTTTTCCAGCTTTCCCGGGATTCTCTACAGCCTTTCTCATCCGAACTTTCCTTCAAGATAAGCCTCTGTACGTTTATCAGACGGCCTGGTAAAGACTACCGGGGTTTCGTCAATCTCCACCAGCTCCCCCATCAGGAAAAAAGCCGTCCGGTCGGCTACCCTGGCCGCCTGCTTGGTGTTATTGGTCACCAGGATTATGGTGTAATTCTGCTTAAGAGCTCGCAGGGAGTCCTCAATCTTCATGGTGGAAATAGGGTCCAGGCCGGATGTGGGTTCGTCCAGCATTATGTACTCGGGCTTCAGCGCCAGCACCCGGGCGATGCACAGCCTCTGCTGTTGCCCTCCCGAGAGCTTCAGGGCGCTGCTGTTAAGGCGGTCTTTGACTTCATTCCACAGGCCGGCCTTCTGCAGCGAATCCTCCACAATCAGGTCCAGTTCCCTGCGGTTATGGTTTCCCAGCAGACGGACTCCAAACACAATGTTCTCATAGATGGTCAGCGGCAGCGGCACCGGGGTTGCGAAAACCATGCCCAGCTTTCTTCTCAAAGCCACCACGTCGACTTCCGCCCCGTAGATGTCCTGGTCATCGACCAGTATCTTCCCCTCCACCCGTGAGCCCGGGATCAGGTCGTTCAGCCGGTTGAGGCAAGCCAGAAAGGTTGATTTGCCGCTCCGGGCCGGCCCGATGATACCCAGGATTTCATGGCGGTAAACATCCAGGTTGATATTGTTAAGACTGCGGGTCTGACCATAATAATGGCTGAAATCCCTGACCAGAATGCCTCTCTGCTTCATGATTTATGATTTCCGTCTTATGTATTTTTCCATCAGATAATAAGTTGCGATGTTGATGATCAGAATGGATATGACCAGCACCGCCGCGGTGCCATAAGCCTTGGGCATGGAGACTCCTTCTTTGGCCAGAATGTAAAAATGGACCGACATCGTCCTCGAAGACGAAAACAGTGAGGTCGGCATTCGCAGAGCCGAACCGGCGGTAAAAATTACAGCCGCCGTTTCACCTATACTCCGACCGATGCTCAGTATCACTCCGGTCACGATGCCGGGAATGGCCGAGGGCAGAATCACCCTGGTGACCGTCTGCCAGCGGCTGCTGCCCAGTGAAAAGCTCACCAGCCGGTAGGCCGGCGGCACCGACTTTATGGCTTCTTCACTGGTCCTGATTATGGTCGGCAGAACCATGAAGGCCAGAGTCAGGCCGCCGCTGAGAATCGACCAGCCGAACTTGAGTTTATTGACAAAGAGAATGAATCCGAACAGGCCGAATATGATGGAGGGAATTCCGGCCAGGCACTCGGCTCCAAAACGGATAATCCTGGTGACCCGGCTCTCGACGGTATATTCTGTAAGGTAAATGGCTGTCCCCACGCCCAGCGGGGTGGCTACCAGCAGAGCAATTAAGGTCAGGAAGATGGTGGCTACAATGGTTGACAGTATCCCACCTTCCCGGCCCATGTCGGCCGGGTTCCTGGTAAGAAATTCCAGGCTGAGCTGGGGCAGTCCATTTTTGAGTATCACCACCAGAATAAAGACCAGCACCAGAACGGCTATCGAAGTCAAAAAAATCATAACGAGCTGAACGACTTTCTGCTCCACTCTTGGCTTCAATCTCAGTTGACTGCCCACCTTCAGCTCCTCACTTCTTTCTCTGCCTGGTAGATGTTACGTTGGCGATGGTGTTAAGAATCATGATGATGACAAACAGGATCACCCCGGTAGCGAACAGGGCTTCGCGGTGTTCTCCGCTGGCGTAAGCCATTTCCAGAGCTATGTTGGAGGTCAGGGTGCGAACCGGAGCCAGAATCGAGCCCGGAATGTCGGCCGCATTCCCGGCCACCATGATGACGGCCATGGTTTCGCCGATGGCCCGACCCATACCCAGAATGATGCCGGCAATTATACCGGAACGGGCCGCCGGCAATACCACCATCCGCACAGTCTGCCATCTGGTTGCCCCCAGAGCGATCGAGCCTTCACGGTAGGTATCAGGAACCGCCCGGATGGAATCGATGGCAATACTGATGACCGTCGGCAAAATCATGATTCCCAGGATAACCGAAGCCGCCAGCACCGACAGTCCAGGGCCTCCGAAATTATCCCTGATAAATGGCACCAGGAACATTAACCCGATAAAGCCATAGACCACCGAGGGAATGCCGGCCAGAAGTTCAATCACCGGTTTAAGAATTCTGGTCAGCCGGCGGTGGGAGAATTCGGTCAGAAAGATGGCACTGGCCAGTCCCAGCGGAACTCCGATGCCCAGGGCCCCGAAGGTTACCATAAGCGAGCCGACAATCATCGGCAGCAGGCCAAAGCTTTTTTCCGACGGATACCAGTCCTGTCCCAGCAGAAAGCTCTTAAACCCGTATCTGAACATGATGGGCGTGCCCTGTTCGAAGATAAACACGGTGATGATAGCCAGAACGGAAATCGCAGACAGAGCAATCATCAACAGGCTCAGCCTGACCAGCCGGTCGTTTCTCTCCAGTCTGGTCATCGGATGCCCTCCGTCCCGGCGCTCCTTCTTACGGGTATCAAGCCTTCTTTATGAACCAGTTCCTGGATTTCTTCAGACAGGATAAAATCTATGAATTCTTTGGCCAGTCCGGAGGGAGCCTCCCTGGTCAAGAACAGAAATGGCCGGACCAGCTTGTATTCTTTCTTCAGAATGGCCTCTTCCGTGGGCTTAATTCCGTTGAGGGCCAGGGCTTTGACCGATTCATTGACCAGGCCCAGGGAAATAAACCCGATGGCGTTGGGGTCGCGGCTGATGATTTCTCTTACCGTCCCGTTTGAATCCTGAACTATGGCCTTTTTGGTTATCCTTGATTTTCCCATGACCAGTTCCTGGAAGGCACCACGCGTCCCCGAGCCCTCTTCCCGGACGACAACAGTTATGGCTTTTCTCTGGCCGTTGAGGGTTTCCCAGCTTGTTATTTCACCCAGAAAGATGCTCTTGACCTGTTCTGTGGTCAGATTCTCAAGGGGATTGGCTGGATGGACAATGATGGCCAGCCCGTCATGGGCCACTTCTATCTGGTAGAGTTCCTTCTCCTCGCCTTTGAGTTCTCTCGATGACATGCCGATATGGGCGGCACCAGTCCTTACGGCCTGAATGCCGGCGCTCGAACCGCCACCCTGCACATCCACCGTCTCGCCCGGCCGCTTTTCCATGAAGACTTCGGCCCACTTATCGGCAAAGGGCTGGATGCTGGTCGAACCGGCCACCACCAGGCTGTGGCCGCTCCGGCGCTGCTGGCAAGAGGTAAAAAAAAGAAATGCAGTCAACAGAATCACTATCGCCAGAAGCACCCGATTGGAGAAGGAAGCCTTTCTGACTTTCTGACTCCTCATCCCGGCAGCTTCAGGCCTGATATTCTCGCTCTCCATTCTCAACGGCTTCATGCCTCTCCTGTCTTCGTTACCGGCAGGCGCAGTCCCGCCCTGTTCCTTCAGCTTACGGGAATTATTTCAGGTTCTTAATTATACTTAACTCCGGGAAAAATAAAAGACCGCCCGGGTCGAAACTCAGGACGAAAGCCTTTCGATTTCCTGCAGACGGCGCTCAAAACTCTGGCTCTTTTCTTCATATTCCTGGTAGACCTGGGTGTACTCTTCGTACAGGGAATCCAGACTCTTCCGTCCGGAATCAAGTTCCCTGGAAAGACGGACCACCTCCTGGCCGCGGCCGTCAACCGAGGCGGCGATGATGTCCTGAGTCAGTTGATTTACCCGCTGTTCGGTCTCTTCAATCTGTCTTTCCAGCTGGAGTACTCTTTCTTCCAGCGGTTTGAGGACCCTTGACTTTTCGATGATCACTTCCGACCTTAGTTTTCGAAGTTCGCGGGGAGAGAGCTTGAACTTAAAAGAGGCATCCTGGAAACTCGCACTGTCCCCATTCTTATTTTTGCCGCTCCTGTCCACCTGCCCGGAAATGGTGTCAGCAGCGGGCCTGGCTCCGGTCAGTTTCTGTTCGCCAGCCTCGTTCCTCTCCTCATTCCAGCCAACTTTCTTCAGGAAGCTCTCATAATCACCCTCAAACACCGTAATTTTATTGTCCTGAAAAACAATCAGCCGTTCAGCCAGGGCTCGGAGAAACATTTCATTGTGGGTAACCATGACCACCGCTCCATCAAAATTATCCAGGGCCGCGAGCAGGGCATCACAGGATTCCAGGTCCAGATGGTTGGTGGGCTCGTCCAGGAGCAGCAGGTTGACCGGGCTGGCCAGGATCTTTCCGAGGAGAACCCGGCTCTTTTCGCCACCGGACAGCACCCGGATTGGTTTGAGGGCTTCGTCACCCTCAAACAGCAGATTGCCGGCAATCTGACGGACCCGGGCCGGCTCCAGCTGGGTGTTGGCCGAACCGATTTCTTCCAGCACGGTACCGGCGCTGTTCATTTCTTCGGCATAACTCTGTTCGTAGTAGCCCGATGAAACAGACCGGGGAGAGGTAATTTCTCCGGATTGCGGTTTGAGGCGTCCGGCCATTAGCTTGAGCAGGGTGGTTTTGCCGCGTCCGTTAGGCCCGATGATCATCACCCGGTCCCGGGCACCTATATGGAGGCTGAAATTTCTGATTAGAGGCTTATCTGAAGTGTAGGCAAAGCTGACATTATCCAGGCTCAGAGCATATTTATGATGAAATTTCTTTTCCAGGAAGAAAAATTCCATGTTCTTGATCTTTTCCAGCTTTTGGCGTTGTTCCATTTTCTCGATGTACTTCAGGCGGGACTGCACCAGACCGGCCAGACGGGCCTTGGCCCGGAAACGGTTGATAAAGACCTCCAGTTCCTTTCGCTTTCTTTCGTCGTTAATCCTGGTTTTTTCGTAGACTTCTTCTTCCAGAGCCAGCTGGTTGTAGTATTTTTCGGTATCGCCCTCGATTTTACGAACCTTCCGGCGGTGCAGACCCAGGATGTGGGTGGCCACGCGGTCCATGAAGCTGCGGTCGTGGGTTATGAACATCAGCTCGCCCCGCCAGGAGAGCAGGAATTTTTCCAGCCAGCGGATGGAGGTGATGTCCAGGTAGTTATTGGGCTCATCCAGGAGGAGAAGGTCATAATCAGCCAGAAGCAGCCGGGCCAGATTTAACCTGACCTGATAACCTCCCGAGAGCTGGCGGGGATTTTTCTGGAAATCTTCAGACGAAAAACCCAGGCCGGCCAGAACTTTTTCCACGCGCCAGAGCTGGTCGGAATCGCAGGCCGGCAGGCCGGAGCTGGCTTCCTCCAGGACGGTGGGCTTCCGGAAGTCAGGCTCCTGCTGAAGGTAACCGAGACGGTAATTTCTTGGGACAACCACCCGGCCTTCATCCGGTTCCTCCAGTCCGGCTATGATTCGGAATAGAGTGGACTTGCCATGTCCGTTTTTCCCCACCAGGCCCACCCTCTCGCCAGGGTTAATCTTGAAGCTGATTTTTTCAAAAAGAACCTGACGGGCAAAACTTTTTGATAATTCCTCAACAGAAATCATTACTTTTCGGTTGCTCCAGTCCGGTAGTCGAATTATGGCTACAAAGCTCAGGCCAGATTGCTATCCCTGCCTCCAGAGGGCAGTTTTTCAGGCTTGACAGCCAATGATTATCCGGGCCCGGGTTTAATATGATAGCACGTTTTGGCACCCATTTTTAGTCAGCCCGGCCAGCGAATATTTTGACCTGAATGAGGCCGGAAGCCTTCCGGGTGAAGAAGCCGGGACGGGTCTGAGAGAAGCCGGGGGCCGTGGGGGGGGTGGAGCCCATCCGTACCAGCACTTCCACCCTTCTTCAAGAGCTGAATCCGACCGTCCGGCTCAACCGTTAATCCGGGTTGATTTTACAACCCTCAGCACAGCCCCGGGGATCGGGGAGTTTTTCAAGGTGATTTCCCTTCCCTTCGGGCTCAACCGGGAAATTGCTTTTTTCTGGGCTCGGGACTTGCCTTCCAGTTCATTTTAGGTCGTTGGCAGATACATGGTATCCAGGGAGGGGAAAAAGTTTTTGATACAGGTCGGTGAGTTTTTCCAGCTGCATCACGGGAAACAGGGCCACCTGTTTTGAGATCTGCATCT
>Ga0172363_10000730_pt1 | contig 25668 bp, 24 predicted proteins | sample LakKivs2_kivu2a2_FD_114541 | JGI IMG/M metagenome (GOLD analysis project Ga0172363, IMG submission 114541) | Sediment microbial communities from Lake Kivu, Rwanda - Sediment s2_kivu2a2 | ecosystem: Environmental > Aquatic > Freshwater > Lake > Sediment | place: Rwanda: Western Province, Lake... | reverse complement strand
TTGAGATGAACGACGTTGATCCCAAGACGGGGGAGCCGGTCGTCATGGTCCGCACGCCTGAAGAGGCGGTGAAGCGGATGAAAGAATTGCCCGAGGTATGGGGCAACCTGTTCAAGTCCGGTGTTGTGAGCGGCATCGGAAGTGGTACGGCTACTGGCGGCCAGATGCCGGGAGGCGGTCGGGTTGACGTGCGGAAATTGACTCCGCAGCAATACCGGGAACTCCGAGAGAAGAACCCTGAAGCTCTTGGATTGAGACCGAAGCGTCACCGCTAAGGTTCAGGGGTTTCGTCACTGACTGAACATAGACGTATTGTGCGTCTACCGTAAACCCTTTGTGGAGACATCAAAGATGAAGTCCCTCTATCTGTGCAAGGCCCAGGTCGCCTGCTTCGCCAATGACAACGATGCTTTCATCCCCGAGTTGTGGGCGCAGGAAGGCTTGGCGATCCTGGAAGAGAACATGGTTATCGCTAATCTTGTTCACCGCGATTTCGAGGATGAGGTTCGCAATTTTGGCGATGTTGTGAACATCCGGCGTCCGGGTCAGTTCCGCATCAGCCGCAAGAAGGACGGAACCACTCTGTCTCAGCAAGACGCGAGCGCGACCAATGTGCCCGTGCCGCTGGATCAGTGGTTCTATACCTCGTTCGTCATCAAGGACGGCGAGGCCAGCAAGGCGTTCCAGGACTTGGTTGACATTTACCTTCGTCCCGGTATGCAGTCTATCGCCCGTGCGGTGGATCGTGCCGTGTTGGGTCGTGTTCACAATTTCATTCGGACTCCGGCGAAGCGTGCTGGTCGGCTCCAGAATCTTACCTCCACCAATAGCAAGGACTTCTTGCTTGAGGCCCGTGAGATTCTGAACGTCAACAAGGCCCCGCTGGATGGCCGGTGTTTGGTTCTGGCTCCTGCCAGTGAAACCGCTCTCTTGAAGAACGATATGTTCATCAAGGCCAACGAGCGCGGTGATGGTGGGACAGCCCTGGAAAATGCCACTCTTGGCCGTATCTTGGGCTTTGAGACCTATATGGATCAGAACGTCAACTACATGGCTTCGAGTTCTGAGGTTGCTGCTGGCACCCTTGGGGCCGACTATGCGGCTGGCACAACTGGTTCTCTCACCGTGGCTGTCGCTGATTACGATGCTCTCAACTGCTGGGTGAATCTGGAAGGCAACGACCAGCCCACCTACTGCACGGCTCGTACTCTCGGTGGCGATGGTGGCGATGACACAGTTGCAATCACTCTGAACGAGGCCCTCAAGTACGCGGTCGCTAACGGCGACGTTGTGACCGTCTACAAGTCGTGCGCCGCGAAGGGTGCCTATGCTGCTGGTCACAGTGAGGCCGTTGTGGTTGACGGCTGGACTGTGGCTCCGGCGGTTGGGCAAGTGGTTGCTTTCGGGACTGGTGGGAGTCGTCGGGTCTACACTGTGATCGAAAGCTGGTTGTCGGCAGATGGTGAGCAGTCCTTGATTCTGGATCGCCCGCTGGAAGTGCTTGTGGCTGACAATGACAAGTGCTATCCGGGTCCGGCCGGAACGCTTAACATGGCGTTCCACCGCGATTCGATCGCGCTGGTCACACGGCCCCTGGCTGTGCCGAATAACGTGCTTGGCGTGATGAGCCATGTCGGCGCGTATAATAACATTGCCATGAGGGTGTCGATGCAGTACGACATCCAGGAAGGTGGCACTGTGGTCAACTTGGACATCCTGGCCGGTGTTGCCGTTCTGGATCAGAATTTGGCCGTGGTGTTCCTCGGCTAACCCTGGCTGAAGTTGTTTGCAAAACCCTTCCGGAGCAATCCGGGAGGGTTTCTATCACGTCAAGAATCTGGAGGCCAAACAATGGATTTTGTAGTTGTTTTGGAAGTGCTGAAACAGTTTGGCCCTCTTGTTCTTGTGGTCGCTTTCTTCTTGTGGCAAGGATGGGTGCGTGAATGTCGTTCGACAAAACGCATTGAAAGATTGGAAGATGAACAGAAGAAAGTGCTTTTTCCGTTGGTAGAAAAGTGTGCTTCGGTGATTGCTCGAAATACACTTATTATGCGACGGTTGGAGCGGGCAATGGATGAACGATGGTCATGTAAGACTTGTCCAAAGCCACCTTGTTCTGAGCAAGCGTAGTGAGGTTTGTCATGTTGCCGCATCAATACTTTCTCAATCGCCAGATGCAAATGGCGTTGTATGCGTTGAAGAGGCAATATGGCGGTCCTATTATTGTCTACAAATTGCTGAGTTCAGAGGTTGACCCGCGAACCGGAGAAGCGACTGTTCATACACTTGCCACCCGCGTGAAACGGGCAGTTGTGTTGCCCGTAATGGTCACAAGAGAAGCCATACGAAACATCTCTATTGTCTCGGCTGATAAGCAGATGGTGCAGGGAGGGGCTTTTGAGACTGGACGGCGGGTGTTCATTATCGACAGACGGGATGCCAGAGGTCTTGTGATTAGTCACGATGACTGGCTGGTGTGGAACGGCAACAAGTATCAGTTCGAGAAGATTGAAGAAATGGAGTTTGACTCGGGCTGGATAATCAATGCCAAGTTGTTGGTTGGCGAGACTGATGATGAAACGGCAGGGCAGACGGTAGGTGCGTCTGATACCGTGGAGATCACGTCTGAAGCGGTCGGTGAGGTGTAATATGCCTGCAAATCCCAACTGGGCTCGCTGGATTTTTGCCTCACTCGCTGACTACTTGAAGAAGGTTGCCACGGACAATCAGATTGTGGCTTTGGTTGAAGGTGTGGATGATTGCATCGGTGCGATCATGCAATCGGAACATATCGAGATCGCTGTCACTGGCCCCTTTTCCCGTGAACTAAGTCGAAACTACTACCAACTGAAGGTTGGGGTTCGTATACTGATTCAGAGTCGGATGGATAAGCCTCCGAAGAATCGGTATTCTCCGCAACGCCTGGCTGGTATTTACCACGAGGCATTGGATGCTGTCATTGCGGTGTATCGGTATGGAAATGAGAGCGGCGACGATCAGACCTTACTTGGTTGCTTGTCCCCGTTGAACGGTCGAAATGATGCTGTCCGTGTGTTTAACTTTGGTCAGCATACTCCAGTAGATCGTCTTCGGCAGTCGATGGTTGACTGCTGGTACGTGATGGAATTAACGAACAACGAATAGCCTAAGAGAGGAGAACTCACATGGCAAGAATTGAACTCCGTGACTGTATTATCCGGTTCAAGGATGGACTGAGCGGTACTGGGGCAGTCAATGAACCTGTCACACCTCCGGCTCAGGATGATACCGATTTCGACATTGACACAATCGTGTTGAATACGGCAGACATCGATCTGATTCCGGTTGGCGCACGTTTCACTGTTGTTGGTGAGACGGCTGCTGATACTGTTCATACTGTGACCGCCCGGACACCGACTGGTACCAGTCCGACAACCAACATCGTCTTTGCGCCTGCCCTTGGGGCCGGCACATATCTTGACGGAGCGGTTGTGACGTTCCTTTCGCAGCAAATCGAGATTAAGGTGGGCGATGGCAACATTACCTATACTGAGCACCGGAATTACGAGTATATGCTTGACCGGGGCGATCTTGATACAGTGCGCGAGGGTGATGAAGTCCCGCTTGATGTGAAGCTGGAATGCACTTACGAGCATATTACAACGGGTACGTCGGAAGACATCAGCCCGATGGATGCTCTGAAGGGCATCGGTGAAGCAGAGGAGTGGGTTAGTTCGGCCAGCGATGCGTGCGAGCCGTACGCTATCGACGTGGAAGTTGAGCATCTTCCGCCATGCGGCGGGGCGCAGAAGGAAATCACTGTGTTTCCAGACTTCCGGGCTGAAACGAAGGAAATCAACTTCAAGGAAGCGACCATTGCGTTGACCGGGAAGTGCAACGTCATTGAACCGACTGTCACACGCGAAGATCAGTAAGAGGTGAAACATGGCGCGTATTGAACTCCGAGATTGTACCATCCGATTCAAGGATGGTTTTGGTGGGGCGGCTGCGGTCGATGACACGTCGATTGCAGACGGCAACACCACATTGGAGATTGATAGCGTTGCCAATCTCACAAATCTGACTTCGATTGTGCCGGTTGGTGCGCGATTTCAGATCGCCAGTGTTGAAGAAACCTACACGGTGACGGCGCAGAATGCCAACGAAAAGCAGACGGTTGTAATCGACGCTGACGGTGGAACCTATACCTTGAAATTGGGCGCTACCGGCGACCCCACTGGCAACATTGCGTATAACGCAGATGCCGCTGCTGTTCAAGCGGCATTGATTGCCACCGATGATTTTGACACCGGGGATGTGGTGGTTAGCGGCACGAATCCCAACTTCGTGGTTCAGTTTACCGGCCAATATGCCGAAACGAACGTGGCTTTGCTTGTGGCGGATACGACGCTTCTCACGAAGGATGGCGGCGCAGGCACCGTGGTTATTACTCAGGTTCGCCCTGGTGGAACAACTTGGGAGTTGACATTCTCCCCGGCATTGGAAGCAGATGAACCACCTGATTTGCCTGTGAATGGTGCTGTCATTACTTTCCTTTCGCAGCAAATCGAGATTAAGGTGGGCGATGGCAACATTACCTATACCGAGCACCGGAATTACGAGTATATGCTTGACCGGGGCGATCTTGATACGGTGCGGGAGGGAGACGAAGTGCCGATGGATGTGAAACTAGATTGCACTTACGAGCATATCACTACGGGAACGTCAGAAGACATTAGCCCGATGGATGCTCTGAAGGGCACTGGTGAGGCTTCGGGTTGGGTCAGTTCGGCTAGTGATCCGTGTGAACCCTATGCCATTGACATTGAAGTCGAGCATATTCCGCCATGCGGCGGGGCACAGAAGGAACTTACTCTCTTCCCGGATTTCCGGGCTGAGACGAAGGAAATCAACTTCAAGGAAGCCACAATCTCGCTCACTGGCAAGTGCAATGTCATTGAGCCCGTTGTGACGCGCGAAGATCAGTAGTTTGGCGAGTTTTGCACCGGTGCCGGTTGCACCCGGCACCGGTGATTTTCCTACCGAGGAAACAAGAGGGAGAATGAACCATGAAGATTGCTGGTATTGATCCCAAGTCGCTGTGCAACGAGTGTGTGCTGGTGCTGCCTCGTGGCGACAGTCAGATTGTATTCCGTGCCATCGGGCTTCGGGATATGGAAGAGTTCAATAAGGTTTGTCCGCAACCACAGCCACCGGGAAAACGGACACGCGACGGCTTTATTCCAAACACGAATGATCCCACGTATCAACAGGTGTTGACGGAATGGGGCAAGAAGCGATTTGGTTATATGTTGGTTAAATCGCTGGAGCCGACTGAGATTGAGTGGGATACGGTCAGCCTGTCTGATCCGCGTACTTGGACTCATTGGGAAGATGACTTGCGCAATGGCGGTCTCTCCCAGATCGAAGTCAACCGCGTGGCGGCTTTGGTGTTGGAAGCCAATGCACTGGACGATGAGAAGTTGTCGAAGGCGCGCGAGGTTTTTCTTCATGGTCAGGAAGCCAATCAGCAAGAATCCTTTGGCCCAGCTACCGAACAGGTGAGTACGCAGTCTGGCGTGCTTGTGAAAGGCTAGGAATCTTGCCGCCGGGCGTTAATCCGGTTTGGGATGATAATGGCGTTGAGATGCACGCACTCATTATTGCTTACAATCAGACACGCGAATATGATGAAGATGAACGGGCAGTCAAACTAGCCGGCGGCAGCATGTCTCCGCCGGCTAGGCCAACGCAAGAACCCAGGCCGAAGCGCAGAAAATCCTGACCAAATGCGGAGGGGCCAATGAAGTTTACCGGTAAACTTGTCGCCCCGCGAATCAATCTGGAAGCCTATAAAGAGGCGTTGCATAAGGCGCTGGAAGAGGCATTATCGCAAGCCTGTGACTTGTGGTTGAATGCCACTGTGGATGCTACAGTGCCGGTGTGGAGTGGAGCGTCTCGGGCAACTTTTCTTCACCTTGCGAATAAACTTGGCCGTCCTATTGATATTGCCCCAGTGGTTGAAAGCCGCATGGGACAAGGGTTGGCTGAGGGAGGGGCGAAGTGGGAGACTGATAAAGAAAAGGGCTTGTATTTCTTTGAGTATAGCACGACGCTATGGTGGTTGATTGTGAATGAGTATCACGATGCCACTCAATGGGGAATCCATCTCAAGACTCCAGGGCCGTATATGTTTCAAGTGAAGGGACAAGCGGCTTTCAAGCACTTTGCGAATCAAGTCGAGTTGCCTTCGGTGGTGGGTAGTATCAAGCGGGTAACTGTCAAGAAGTTCGGGTAGACTCATGGCTGATGAAATCATCAATAAACTGGGGTTTGACGCCAGTGACGCCATCGCTGAACTAGGGAAACTAGACCAGGCATTGTTGGATTTTGAATCCAAGATGCAAGGCGTCAGAACGACCATGCAACTGTGGAATCGTCAGGCCGGCCGCGTGGTCAATGCGATGGTTCAGATTGAGAAGAGGGGCATGATGGCTTCTCAAGCTGTCTTAGCTCTTCAGCAAGCCTTGCACGAGGCCGCTGGCATAACTGTGCCGACGCCAGGGGCCGCTCCTGTCGCCCCAGGGGCCGCGCCGTCGGGCACGCTTACTGTTCCGCCCACTGTTCCGCCCACCACTGTTTCGGCGATCAATGCTGCCAAGGATGCCACAAGAAAATGGACCATGAGTTGGGAGACGATGGTTCGTGTTGTGGCGACTCAGTTGATCGTGCGCATGATTAGTCAAGTGCGCGATGTGATGCAGGATGCCATCAAAACAAATATCGACTATAGCCGATCTTTGGCTCTTATTAAGACGATTGAGCCAGGACAATCACTTCAACAGTTTAGCGATGCCGTCCGAAGATTGTCGGATGCGATGAATGTTCCAATCATGGATGTTTCTCAAGGCTTGTATGATGTTGTATCGCAACAGGTTGAGGGAGCCGAAGCACAGCAAGCTGTGTTAAAGTCGGCTTTGGAGTTTGCCAAAGTCACTGGCACTAGTGCAGCGGATGCTGTGCAGTTGTTGACTAGCACGATGCACGCTTTTGGCAATACCACGGATGATGTTGACTCGATTGCATCGCGGTTCTTTCGCACCATTGACATTGGTAATGTCACGGCCAAAGACTTCATTGTGAGTTTTGGTCGCGTGGCTCCGGTTGCCAAGGAAATGGGTGCTTCACTTGAAGAAGCTCAAGCAGCTTATGCTGTCTTGACGCAGAAAGGTGTGCGCGCTGAAGAAGCGGCCACACAGATTGCCGCTACCTTCACGGCTTTCATCAAACCATCTGAAGACATGGCGAAGGCGCTGCGCAAAATTGGCGTCTCTTCAGGTGAACAAGCCATCAACGCCTACGGCTTCATGGGGGCTATCCAAAAGGTCATTCAGACAACGGATGGTTCCGCCGATTCAATGGGCAAATTGTTCCGCAATGTGCGTGCTTTGCGCGACATCTTTGCATTGGCCCGAGATGGTGGTGAGGCATTCGAGAAGGCTCTGAAAGAGATCATGGAAACCTCGCGTGGCGAGGTGCGGTCGAAGTTCGGGGAGATGATGCAGACGGATGCCGAGAAGGTTTCATCGGCGATGAATCGCATCAAGAATGCGATTACCGTAGACATCGGCGGGACGTTAGTGCGTACCCTCGCAGGTATTTTTAACTTTGCTCCGGTTGGTATTTTTATTGGTGCTCTCAAAGGGGCTGTGGTTGTTGTTGGTGTTACCATAGGAGCGGTAGCTTTGCTGGGCGGTGCTATGCTGCTGTTTACTGCGAATGCAAAGTTAGCAGCCGTCAGTAATAGTCTTTTTAATACCAGTCTTTTCACAGGCAAAAAATACGCGACAAAGGCAGCGGCTGGCGCTCGTGGACTTTGCGCTTCACTGGCACAATTAGCGGTTTTGGCGGTGGCTGCTTATTTTACTCTTCAAATGCTTAATGACGAGTATCTAAAGATGTTGCAGGCACCCCAGAAGAAATTTCGTGAACGATACACACGAGATGTGGAAGATTTTCGAGAGAAGGAGTTGCAAAAGGTAGATATTGCCAAGGCAAAGAATGACAAGATTATTCAACAAGCGCACGCTCAGGTGGCACTGATTCGACGGAGTTACTTCCGGCAATTGGATGAGGCAAAGGAAACTAATGAGGCAATGGTTGCAGATGCCAAGTCAACTCTTGGTCGTATTGTTGATGTCCATAAAAAATATGCGGCTCAACTGCGTCAAGTTGCTTTGACAGCAAATAAACAGATTCAGGACTCTCAGAAGCGAGAGTATGACGTGTCGATGCAACTTGAAGACGCACGCTTCAAGTTCCGTACTGAACGATACAATGAAGCTACTGTTCAGATGCGGATGTATGCCAAGAGGGCAGATGAACTTGCAGCGGAAGCAAGTCGCGCATTGGCTAGAGCCGCAACACCTGAAGAAGCGGCTCGGGCGCTCGAAATTTTCAACCGTGCGAAGGCGGCGGCTCAAGAGGCAGCGTCGATTGCCGGTCAAACAGGAGATGTCCGCGATAAGTTTTGGGCTGAAAAGGCGATTGAGGAGGTTCTACAGCGTCAGATTAGGGCTGAACGAGAGTTTCAATCAACACAGGCTCGCACAGCGTCAGATGCGGCTCGGGCGGCAGCGGCTCAAGGTGCCAAGGCTGAGAAGCTGAAGCAGTTGATGAAAGAGATTGTGGAAAATCTCAATCTCTTCACAAAGAAGGGTGAACCTCTGCCAGCGGAGGAACGTGCTAAGAAGTTACAGGCCGCGTCCAAAGCTATGGCAGATTTTTGGGCCGAGGCTTTTGGCGCGCCTGGAAAACCGATTGATATTAGTAAGTTGATACAGTTTGAGACGCTTCAACGGCGTCTTCAGACTGAATTGGAAGCTGGCGTCAGTAGGGCTGAGCTTGGTCAATTGGCAGACTTGCCAAAGACAATGGCTGATGTGGAGACAAAAATTCGGGGAACTGTTGCTAATCTTGAGAAAGCGCTTACAATTCTCCCGGATGCTGTGAAAAAATTTCTTCCTAAAGATTTTAAGTTAATGGATATTGGCGAGCAACTTCAAGAGATTGATAGTGCCATTGATACTTGGAGTCATGCAGCAGATGCCGCTCAACGGGGTGCCGTAGCCAATGCGGAGACGTTTTTATTGCTTCAGAAGAAGCAAGAAGAAATGGCGGGTATTGCGGCTGTTACGGCCTCTAGAATCTCGCAATGGTATCAGACAGTACGCGGTTTTTTGGGTACTATTCCCAAAAGGTTGGGCCCCAGATGGTATACGTTTCCGATACACTTGCAGCAGGAGGCGGTGAATCTTGCTCGTTTTAATCAACAGGTCGATTACCTTTCGCGGTCTACGACTGTGACTATGGAGATGTGGAAACAGTTGCGTGACCGTATTGCTGAGGCTCGGAGAGCACAAACCGGTGCCAAACCAGTGGCGTGGACTGATCTTGAACGTCGTTTGGAGGTACTTCGGGAAATTATCAAGTTGCGGGAGAAGGAACGACAGGAAGCACAGCGCCCTGCTGGACCGACAGTTAAAGAGGCAAATCAAGGAATGCAACAGCTTGAGGATCGGACGCGCAGGGCTCAGGAAGCCACTCGTGATCTTGGTGGAACCAGTGCAGCTACCGATCAACAGTTGTCTCAACTTGATGTTCCAACAATGGACCCGTCTGGTCTCTACAGTATTGAAGGAGCGTTAGATTGGATTGTTATGAGTGCATATAATGCTGTCTCAGCTTTGTATGCAGTTCAGGCGGCAGCTATGTCTGCGGAGAAGGCTGGTGAGGGTGCTTTGGCATCTCGTGGAGGGAAGATGCGCCACCTCGCAGCAGGCGGTAATGTGGGCACGGATGTGATTCCGGCGATGTTATCGCCGGGTGAATTTGTGATGAGCGCCTCAGCAACGAGGAAGTTTGCCTCTCAGCTTGTGGCGATGAACGCCGGTGTTCGGCCCACTTTCCGTAGCGAGGGCGGGAGCGTCACGAACATTGGGGACATCAACGTGACAGTACGAGGCGGCGATACTGGCCGCCATACGGCTAGAGACATCGCCGCCGAGTTACGACGCGAACTCCGGCGCGGTACAGCAACCCTTTAAGAGAGGATTGATTCCATGATTTCGCGTATTCAACTCCGGGAAAGTGCCTCTTGTGAGGTGGTCCGCGCCCCGAAGCAATCAGCGGACAAGGTTGGCGTGCATGGCGTGTTTCATGTCGAACACTGGCGCGCTGGCAAGTTGATTGGCAAGTATGAGATTCCTAATCTCATTGTCAATCAGGGTAAGAACCAACTGCTTGATGTGATGTTTCATGCCGCCACGCAGATCACCACTTGGTATCTGGGCCTGGTGGACGGTGCTGGCTCGCCTTCAGTGGCCGCCGGTGACACTTACGCTCAGATCAATGGGACCAACGGTTGGGATGAGTTCACGTCCTATGATGAGGCAACTCGTCAGGAGTGGACTGAAGGTGCGGCTGCCAGCCAGTCGATTACCAATGCCAGCCCCGTGGTGTTCACCATTTCGGCAACTGGTACGGTCTACGGTCTCTTTCTGGTGGGCGGCGGAACGGCCCCATCCACGAAGGGTGACAATGCTGGTGGCGGCACGCTTTGGAACGCGGTCCAATTCACCAGTGGCTCGGTGGCCGTCGTGGACAATGACCAGTTGAAGGTCACGTATACTGTGAATGCGTAGGTGACTACGTAGTAAGCGTACTCTCCCTCGCCAAGGCCGGGCCGGAGCCTTTACCGGCTCTGGCTCGGCCTCTTTCTCATTTTACGGGGTGTAAACATGCTTCTCTGGATCGAAGGCTTCGAGGGGATGGGCGTCACGGATAACGCTGCGCCCGCACCGTCTGGGGTAGTGGCACGCAAGTATGTTAATGTATTGCAGGTGCCTTATCAATATCTTATGGCAGGTCGCACGGGCGGCCATTGCTTGGAGATGCGCGGCTGGGGTGGATTCTCCACGCCTGCGCTTACTACCAATGCGACATTGGTAGTTGGTTTCGGTTATTATTTTACAGCCATTGCTAATGGTCGAATCATGTCGCTGTATGATGGGACAACTGAAGGTATCAATCTTCGTCTGGAGACCACTGGCGAGCTTGCGATTTATCGGGGAACAACATTCTTGGCGCGGACGGCGGGGCTTGGTTTACTGAATGCGACGTGGCATTGGATCGAGATGAAGGTTTACTGCCACGATACGGCGGGGACTTACGAGGTACGTGTTGGCGGCGTCAATAGGCTCAGCGCAAGTGGGATAGATACAAAAGCTGGATCAAATGCCTACCACAACATCGTGACGGTTCCGTCCCTAAGCCTCAACAGCGTGCGCTATGACGACATCTACATCTTGGACGGGTCCGGGGCGGTGAACAACAATTTTCTTGGCAATATGAAAGTTGTTGCTGTTTTTCCTAATGGAGATGTGAGTGGTTATACGGATTGGACGCCGAGTGCGGCGGCAGATCATTACACTTTAGTAGACGAAAATCCTACTAATGATAATACGGATTATGTGGAGTCATTGACTATTACAGATCAAGACTTGTGGGATTATGAGGCGGCTAGTAATCTTGGGACGATTGCAGGTATTCAGATTAACACGGAAGCGCGAGTCACGGATGCTAATTCATTTACGCTCAAGACTCTTGTTAAATCGGATACTACAGAGAATACAGACGCAGGCCAATCAGTGTCTTCTATCAGTTATACGACATTTCACCGAATCGTTGAGCAAGACCCACATCTTAGTGCGGCTTGGACATTAACTACGCTTAATGCTGCTCAGTTTGGTGTAGAGGTGGGCTAATGCTTTGCGTCACTCGTCAACAAGTTGAAACACTTGCCTCCGGCATCGGTGAGGTGCGCGTTACGCGGCAGGTTGTGGAGGCTCTCGCCGCTGGAATCGGTAAAGCGCGCGTTACGCGGCAATTTGTGGAGGTTTTGTCTACAGTGGCTTCACCTCCTATCGAGGTGGAGGCTACTTCAACTTTATCATTGAGTGAAGAGGCAAATCGAGAGGTTATTCTTGGTTATGGAGTAACTGATACTTTAAGTCTGACTGAGGCAGCAAATCGCATTTTTGTTGTCTCGGATACTTTGGATTTGAGTGATTCGGCTATCCGAGTCATTATTAAATCCTGTATTGATACTCTGATACTGGCTGAAGAAGCCACACTTGAAGTTCCCCACTTCGCTGTTGATACCCTGAGTTTGACGGAGGATATAGCCCGCGAGGCAATGGAGTTTTTGCGGTCGGTTGCCGAAGACATTATTCTGGGCGAGGTGATTGATCTCGGACTGGTTAAGATTTGCAGGAAGAACGAGACAATCATACTGTCTGATGAAGCCACCTTCGACTTGATTAAGCCGGCAGTGGACATTCTGGTGGTGACTGAACACGCCGTTGTGGATCGTGTTCTGGTTTGCATCGACACATTGAGTTTGACGGAGGGGATTTCCGTTGAAATGGTATGGATGCGACCGGCAGATGAGTCACTTAGTCTTACTGAACAGGCGGGGGTAAACAAAGAGGTACTTCGGGATGCTGCCGACACTCTAGTTGTTACGGAAGCCAATGTTGCCCATTACTGCAAGGTTGGCATTGATGACATCTCTTTGACGGATGAAGCCGGTTTCATTATTGTCAAGTGGGGCGCAGATATTCTTAGTCTGATTGAGGATGCGGGTCGAGCCGGTAGTGAGTATGGTCGCAAGAGGATTGAGACTCTTGCATTATCGGATAGTGCTACAGGTGTCAAGCAAAAGGACAAGTCGGCCAGTGAGTCGCTTTCGCTGGGCGAGAGTGCCACTGGTATTCGGGAAGTTGTTGGAAGTGCCACGGAGAGTTTGTCGTTGTCTGAGGTAGTGGATGCGGCCAACGTCCGAAGTGCCTTTGATACCTTGACCTTATGGGAGACTCCGGGATATACAAGCAATCGCCAGTTTGCGAATGATGAATTGATTGATTTGGCAGAGTTGGCAGAGTCGGGTTTCATTCGCTATCGAGATGCGGTAGATAATGTCGCCCTCAACTTGACTGAAAAGGCATATCCAGGGTTTCGACGCCTTTCGGCTGCCGATCAGTTACAAACGGTCCACATCGACTATGATCCGATCACGTATGAAGAGATCATTACGTATGAGGGTCTTCGGGATAGTGCTACTTACTACCTGATTCCGGCAACACCGCGACCGGCCGTTGATGCAATTTTCTTTGGTGAGCAAGCTACCTGCATCAAGATCAACTACAACGCCATTCCAGAATCGGCGGATGATACGTTGGTGATGTCGGATGCGGCCTACCTGGTCACAACAGGAGCCGCTGTGGATGTACTGTCGGCAACGGATGCTGCCGCAGTCATTAAGTCCAGTTTGTTTGCGGATGAATTGGACTTTACGGAGGAAGCTGAAACCACGGTGATACGGAATAGCTTGGGAGCCAGTGATACACTGACTCTGGGCGAGGCGGTGCTGTGGTACAATGTCTTGGAAGACTATCTCTGGGTCTATCACCCATTTGTCGGGACTGGACCTGACACGAATCCTGAACCACCTCCCAGTGAATTGGAAGGGCCGATTCCAGGGATCACAGAGTTCAAGTTGCTTTATCCATCAGTTGGACCGTTTACTGACACACTTATCCTGCGTGCTCCGAAACTTGGCAACCGAGATCGGTTGCAAATGAATCGAGTGAGCCGCGAGACGCGGGGCGGCACCTTGATTGTGTATGCTGACCCCATGTGGCCGAAGGTGCAGACTTTGGCACTGAACTTTTCAGGTTTGACGTGGGCGGAAGCTAGTGGTCTTCACACCTTCATGGACGCACATCTTGGGATGGAGATTGGGATGCTGGATTGGGAACACCGATTCTGGAAAGGAATCTTGATGAAACTTGATGACCCGATTGTTCAGGATGGTCCTGGATGCAAGTATTCAGTCGGGTTTGAGTTTGAGGGCGAAATGGCGACCTACAACCCATAAGAGGTGTAGCATGTTTCGGATGGAAGCGCCGTATCCGATATTGCAGACGTTGACCGTCATGCCAAATCCGCAGTTTTCCGATCAGGAGACAAACCTGAATACGGTCTCGCGGAAACTGGCGATGGATGGGACGCGCTACACCTACGTGAAACGACGGGTTCGGCGGAAGATGCTCTGGTCATTTCGATTGTCTCGCAATAAGGCGCTTGAAGTGCGGGCATTCTTCATGTCCTACTTTGCCTCGAAGATTCGGATTACCGACCATCGGAACCGTGTCTGGCTTGGCTACTTCACGAGCAATCCATTTGAGTTTGATACGCCGAGTCGAGCGGCCCCGGCTATTAGTCCGATGCCCAAGGGAGAGACTCAGACTATCGACATTGAGTTTGAGGGGGAGGAACAGTAATGCGTACCATTTCTCCTGAAGGTTTGGCGAAATTGGCGCAGACGCATGGGAATGAACCTATCATCCTCTTGGAGGTTGATTGGCGGGAAGGGTCTACACCATGTTGGTATGCTGACCGCGATGTTGAAGAGATTTCAGGTCGCATCCTGACTGTCGGTGGCATGGATAATGTTGTCGGTGTCTCCTCGAATAACACTTCTCAGTCTCTTGAGATTGTGTTGGACGACACAGATGGTAGCATCAAGACCATTATGGATGGAGCCGACGTGCATAAACGAACGGCCCGAGTCTACCAGTGGTTTCAAGGTTTGGACCTGGATGACAAATTCTTATTGTTTGCTGGCAAGTTGAGTTCGCCAATTACTTGGGATGAGCGCGAACGGACAGTTTCTTTTACGATCATCTCACAACTTGAAGACAAGGAAGTTGGTTTCACACCGGAAGAGGGTGATTTTGATTGGCTGCCGGCCGGCATGGTTGGGAAGACCTGGCCGTTGATTTTTGGGACAGTCATGGATTGTCCGGCACTCCAGATTAACGAGGCAGTTACGGGCACCACGCTTAGCGGTGTTGGTGTCATTGAGGGTTGGATGCTTCAATCATCAATGCCACTATTTAGTAATGGAACTAATGCCGATTCCAGTGTTGCTGTGTCGCTTGCGTTGATTTTGGCTCAGATAAGCACACTTTGGTGTGCAAAATATTGTTGGAATCTTGATAGCCGTAAGCAGAGTGAGATTCTTGACCAGATCAATGGATTGGAGCATCAACGTGGTGAAATTATATTTAGTGCCCTGCAACAAGCAGCTTGTGCGAGTTGGCAGCGCAGCAAACAACTCGCTGATGCTACGGCTCATGGTTTAGGCCCTAATCCAATCCAGGTACTTGGAGGGGAAGACTTCCCGCAGAATACAGTTCTTACGATTGAGATAAATGGTGCTCTCTTTGTTGGCTACTTTAGTGGCACCAATTTTCACATCACGAGTCGATCATGGCCGGAGGGATTGGAGGAGGCCCAGAAACAGAAGGAAGATCGGGATGAGACGTGTTCAGGGGGAGATGGAGAGCGTTGTCAAGAGTATGATTATCGGTATGATGTACCGTGTCATTGCGGCAATGATTTTTTTAGAGATTGTCTTTGTCATTTTAATGGATGGATATGTCAAACTCAAGGTCGTGCTTCTCGTATTTCAGATGATCCAGTTGTACAACAATTCTGGGCCGAACCAGGGGCGACGGTGCGCATCTATAGTGATGAACCGATCACCTACTTCGTGTCGATTGTTCCAGGAACGGTGCTTGCGGTACGAGCCTACAAACAATTCACAGGGGAGCGACGGTTGGTAGATGTTCCGGCCAGTTACTATACAGTTCAGACTGTCTGGTACGGCACTCTTCAAGTGGTTCAGATTGTGTGCCACAAACCGTTGAGTTCTTACAAGGATCAAGGTTACACTGATGACTTGTATGTAACTTTCCAATCGTCTGTTGGGCCGCACATCATCGACATCTTGATTTATCTTATCAATACATATACGGATTTGACGTATGATGTGACATCATTCACGGCGGTGCGCACTAAGTTGAATCCTTTTCCGGCGAACTTTCCGGTTCTTGAACGAAAGAATGCAGTGGGGGTACTTCAGGACATCGCATATCAAGCTCGGTGTGCCTTGTGGATCAGCAACGGGGTCTTTTACATCAAGTATCTACCCGAGGAACCGACGGCCGTTGCTACGATTACGGAAAGTGATATTGACGCTGAGAAAGGAATCACGACGGAGTTGACGACGACGGAAGACATTGTGACGAAGATGAAGATTAAATGGCGCATGAGTTGGTCGCCAGGTCAGACGGATCGTGAAAAGGACAAGAGTGAGAAATACATCATTCTGCGTCACAATGTCAATCGCTATGGGATTCAGGAGGAAGAAAAGGACTTCTACATCTATAATCAACCAGATAGCATTTACAAGTGTGCGACATTCTGGTTGATTCGGAAGTCGAATACCTGGAAGCGAATCAAGTTTAGCACCTTTCTTCACAAGTTGAATCTGGAGACATTTGACTGTGTGACTCTGAACTTCAGTCATCCTTATGTGGCGACTGGTTCAGTTAAGGCACTTGTTGAGAAGGCTAGCTACAATTCTGACACGAATCAGATTGACTTTGAGTGTCTGGTGCCGATTAAAGCCGGCCAGATGACGAAGTATAACTGGTTCTGGCCGGCTGGACTTCCAATCTCATTAACATGGCCGCCGCCGGATGAGATTGCTGCTGGTGATGCTGGTGGGGATGGAGTGGGAATGGGTGCGGGCGGAGTCTTACCGATTGGCTACTTCAATCCTGATGGCGATGATAATGTGATTGTAGGTGGTCACAATGTTGTTTTTCGGCCGCATAGTGATTGGGGTGATAGTCGGCCTACGGATGTTGGTTTCTCGGCTCAATCCGTCATCAATCCTGCCCACTATGGAGAAGTGCAATCAGGACCAAGACCTCGGTTGAATCTGCGCGTGTTCATGGCTGAACCCACTTACCCTGAAAATCCACCGGCGTTAAATTCTCGCCTTGTTATTGACATCAGACGTACACTCATTGTTGATTCAGACGACCCAGATGAGTCTGTTTTGCTTAGTAGTTTTTTTCAGGGATTTGGCTCTGGGACTGGTGATGAATTGCGATTGATGATGCGTGATGATGCTTTGATTGCGAGTGATAGTGTGCCAAATGGAGCGCCGCTTGATACACTCATCTATCTGACATCCGATCAATGGGTGTGTCTAAGTGAGGATTGCTACGTGGCAAGTGATGAGCATTCGGATGGAGCCGCTTTGCGGGATGCTTTAGCAATTGGTGATTCAGAGTATCTCTGCCTCCAGGCGGATGTTTGGATTACTGGTGGCGATGGAGAGGAGACCAACTTTGACTTCAAGTACGCTGAGGATTATAGCGTGTACGCAGCGGGGACCGCATATCTACAAGATACCTAACAATAGGAGGACGCTCTATGGCAGCGGCAAAGAAGTGGATTTCGGGTGTGATTAAGCACCCAGGCGCTCTGACGCGCAAGGCGAAGGGGGCTGGTATGTCGGTTTCGGCATACATTGCTAACCCACCCAAGGGGATTTCGTTGCAGACGCAGCGGCAGATCAACTTGGCAAAGACGCTGTAGTGACTTCGTCGGCATCATGGCCCGAGGAAAGCCAAGTAGCGTCAGCGCAACAACAAACGCCCTGGGGCAATCCCAGGGCGTTTGTTATCTACTGTTGGAGGTGAGCTATGGACGCTTTTGCTTGGTTAGGTCAGATTTTTGAGGCTATCCTGAAGTTTGTTCCTCGCATTATGATTGTGCGAGCTACGCATGGGGGTGTGAAATGGAAGCACGGCAACACTATCAAACCCATGCAACCGGGGCTTCATATTTATTGGCCTCTTGTGACTGAGATCGAAGTGATCGTCACAGCGAGACAGACGCTTAATCTTCCAACCCAGGTGCTCCCGACCAAGGATCAGCGAAAGGTGATTGTCGGGGCTGTGGTTGTTTATCGCATCAGGGATGTTGTGCAGGCAATTGGCAAATCGAATTGGGATGTGGATACCACAATCAATGATATTGCTCTGGCAGGTATGGTGAGTGTGATTGCAAAATACACCTATCAAGAACTACTCGATTCACTTGCCGCTGACAAGTTGAATGACTTGCTCACACATGCGATACGAAAAGAACTACGACAGTTCGGTGTCTATGTAGCCCGTGCTAAGTTGACGGACTTCTCGGATTGCCGTGTCTTCAAGTTGGTCACGGATGGCAACGGACAACGCCACGGGGCATTGTCTACAATTGCACAGAATACTATCTAGTGATTTTGTGCGGGCAGCCTTTGCATTGAGAAAGTTTGACCGCCTCATGGGCTTTGAGTCCCGAAGCCGGTGTCAAACAACAGGCAACGATTCGGGCTTCCCCGGAGTCAGTTCGCCAGACGCGCAAAGCACGCCAAACACAATGAGGCCAGACGGGTCGGAGTCGTCTGGGATTGCTGGGATCGCGTTCGTATCCTTCAATCTCAGATGGCTCCGACTCTTCTTGTTTGTAGACAATCGAACCATCTTCTTCAACGGTTGGTCGGCTCCATTTGCGCACAATGGCTGGATCATCTTGAGTGAGAGCCCGGCCTACCATGACGAAGATTGCCTGTGGCGACCCGCCGGTGTAGACAAGATAGGCGGTCCCTTTTGGATCGTCGGGAGGGGCATGTTCAGGGCAGCCGTCACAAGGCATGATTGCTCTCCTGGAAAGGACACTGTTTACACGTCTCCGGCGTCACGCGCTGTGTAAACACTGCCTTGGGTTCATTGCAACGGGCGATGATACCGATGCATCCACAATTCGGAAATCGCACGGCGGTGTATAGGCGGGCCGCACAGGGGTTCCAGAGAGGCCGCTGGCACCACGGGTTGTCTGGATCAGCCTCAAACCCATCGGCAATACGTGGGGGTTCCCAATCGCCTTCCTTGCGTTCGTAGATGAGAGTGCCATCGGACTCAAAATGGAATCGACGATCTCGCCCTACTACGTAGGGTGGGAGGGTGTCCATAACTTGGGTGATGAGATTGGTCACGAGACGCCTGCTTGGAAGCGGAGGAGACGCCGGTAGAGTTCGGCTGTGGCTTTGCAATCTGCTAGGGCATCGTGGGCGTGGTCATTGACGATGCCAAGTTGGGCGCAGAGAGCCGTGAGGCTGACTTTGGAGAAAGGTATCTTTTCACCCAGGAAGAAGGCGCGATCATTCAATGCAATGGCGAGTAGCATGGAATCGCGGGCATGGCTATGAAACATTTGGTCTACCATGTCCGGCCCGAGCCAACCCTTGAGAAAAGATGACTCGAAAGCCCAATTGTGGGCCAGTGGCACGATGACTTTGTTCTGTGGAAGGTCGAGACGATTGAACCATTCGCATAGCAGATCAACAGCACGGTCTTGTTCGGGTGCATGAAGCAACAGCATGTCCATGTCGATACCGTGGACATTGAAGGCACCACTTTCAACCCGCTCGGGATGGGCAGGTTTGACGTTGATGTAGAAGGGGCGCACTTCTTTGAGTGGAAAGAACTCAGCATCCAGGGGAAGGATGGAGATTTGGATAATCTCACTGTATCCAGGTCGCCGGCCGGTTGTCTCAAAGTCAATGGCAGCCATCAGACTGCCAGTGAGATGTGGAAGTCCTGGGTAGACTTTGCTCATTTCTTCCTCGTTTTGCGCGTGCGTTTGGTTGTTTTGCGCTGCTTGGATTTGGCGGGCTGATAGTTCGGCATGTCGTTGAGTTCGGCCGGCAACAGTCCGCGCTCGATCATTTCCTCGTAGTGAATCAGGGCCATTGCATTGAACATGATGGCGGCCAGGTGATCTTCGTCTTGCTGACCTTGCTGATAGTGCATGACATGGCGCTTGAGCGAGGCGATACACCGTGAGAAGGGCATTCCTTTCTCCCAGTTTCGCTCGGCATACTTGGCTGCACCCATGCGGAGCCAATGCCCCTGTCGTTCCTCGGCGAATGGCGAGATCAGGTCAGGACGGGGCTTGTCGTCGGCCGTATCACGGATTGCCATGTTCTTGCCAAAGGATTGCCGTTTGCCACTGTCGGTCATGCCATACTTGCTCATATTGACTCCATTGTTTCTGGTTCATCGGGATCGGTGTCAAGTTCATTGACGGTAATGAAATCACCCCCGTGTTCTTGGGCGAGTATTTGGTGGTGTTCGTAGAAGTCACGCGGGGAAAGATCGAATGCCGCAACACAAGAGGCGTGTAGGATGGAGCGAGTCACTTGACCGTCATACTTATAGACTCGGATTCTCATAGTCCATCTCCTGGAATCTGGGCATCTGTTAGACGTTGCAGATTTCCGTTGGCATCTCGATAGTGAGGTTTGGCATCAATGATTTCAATGTTGCCGTGTGCGACAGGTGGAACCTTAGACAAGGAATAGTTGGGAATGAAACGAACCCCACCCGACCCGCGCCAAGTATGGAAGCAATGTTCTTTGACAAAGGTAACGATGTTGGGATCAGGATGGTTATTTTCTTTGCACCAGAGTTGATAGGCTGCAAAGAGTGTAGAGGTTCTAATCTTGTAGCCGGGAGCAATTTGAACTTTGGTATCAAGGAAGATTTGTAGTGGGGTGCGGTTGCTTTCGGCAATGTCGAGTTTGCTTTCCGTCTCCACAATCGGAATCTGGAGGCGTCCCATTGGTGGCGGCAACTTGCAATTCATCAAAGAGTAGATGAAGTGAGGTGCCTCTTGTCGGAGATACTCTTTCATGCGGAACTTAGGAATCTCTTGTTCCGGGAGTAGGTCTGGCACGCGAATGACAACGATGCGCGTGTCTCCCTTAAAGACTGGACAGAAATTGCGGTCGTTGGCGACTTGAATCCAGTGGGTTGTGTTTGGAATCTGGTAGGTGTTCAACCGCATCTTGCGAAGTGGAATCATGTAGGCCGTGACATACTCTTTGATTCGGGGAAGGGCAACCTTGTGATGCGAAAGGTCTAGTTCTTCCACATAACACAGCACTGCACCTTCAAGTTCACCATTGAAGTCACCTGTTGTAGTCAGCACCTTAGCAGCACCGATGACTCCACGGGTGACGATGTAGCTGAATGCCTCATAGAGAATTGACTTGCCACAATTCTCGTTACCCCAAAGGAAAATGTAGGGCAACTGTCGGAAGGGATGCCGAACTAAAGCGGAGAACCAGCAAAGCAAGTATTGGGCACCGGTAAGGATACCGTGCTCGCGTGCCCACGGGAGCGCGCGAAGTACGGGCGTCAATTCGGTGCCAACATGGTTTAGGATCAAGTCCCAGTGAGGATGTTGTGGCACTTCATCATCTTTGAGTTCGGCAATCGGGTAGAGGAATTGAGGGGCTTTTCGGTTCCATTGTCGTGCCCCTGGATATTCAGATTGAAAGGGAAGGCTGACTAATTTCCACGGATTGTGAGAACAGCCACCCATGATAACCTCTGCCTCTGGTTTTGATTGTCCGGCACTCTGAAGGACCATTTTGACATTGCTAGAGTGCTCGCCGCCCCACTCTCCATTGGTAGACTTGTGCATCCATCCGGCTGTGTCGCCGCTTGGTGCGCGCGTGGCCCGAATGATGTCATCAAAGTCAGTGGCCCCAAGTTCGTTTTTGTCGTCGGCGGGTAGTTGTTGATTCAGGTCGCGGACCCATGTTGATTTCTTTTTGATCCAGCCTGCAATCTCTTCACTGTCACCTTTCTTGTGAGCAACACGGACAGCCAATGTTCCATTGCCGGTGCGTTCCAATGAGACTTGTCGATGTTTCCACTCGGGCTCCAATTCAAGAGTCTGACCAATGGAGCGTGCAGCAGCAATTGCTTTCTCGCCGGTTGGGAAGACGTAGAGAGCCTTATGGTCTGGGTCTCGTTGACCGCCATAGGACCGGCAGGCCATGTCCAGATCAGGGAGTCGGTTGAAGAAGCAAGTGGTCCAACCTTGCCCATCCTGAACCCAGGTTTGCTCTTCACTGATGCCAGGGCTGAAGCGATAGACCCGCCAGCCGCCGTTGTTCAATGGAAAGAGAAAGCAATTGGCTTGTCCAGGATTGGTGCCAGGGCTGTTTGTCTTGAAGGTGCCGATCAATCCGAGTTTGGCCCGAATCTTAGGATCGGTCATCAGTTTTTCAAGAGCCTTGGTATGCGTCTGGAGAAGATGATGGTCTGTAACCCAGACAGTTGAGAAACCCGTCTCCATGAGTTCTTGGATGGTGGCTTTATGGATTTCATCCAGTGGAATAATACGGCGCGACGAAGTGAGCATCTCGAAAGGATCAAGTGACTTTTCATCGACCCCTTGGAGACGGATTTTGGTTTGGCGTCGGGTGACAACGGCCAGATGGTCGAGCCAGTTGGGCGGGAGATCAGCAATAGTTAGATTCCGCTCGGCAGCTTTCAGCAGTGAGAGGCCACGATTCTCGCGGGTCAACTTTCGATGCCAGAGCCACATGATATGGCCGCAAGCATCAATCTGAGAGGCGAAGTCGAAGCCAACCAATTCGGACATTTGCCCCAGGATGCACCGAGCGAGAGCAGCGTGCTCGTTGTGGTTGGCAGTTGGGATGCCATCGCCATCGAAGAACTTGTAGATATGGAGCCCCGCACCGCCAGTGCTCAGCCGAATCTCGGCGGTCGGGTCCGCCTTGGCGCGCTCTTTGATTTGGGCCAACATCTCTTCTGAGATGCCAACGCCTTTGGCGTGCCCAGTGATTGCATCGAAGTCGTAGGCAACCCAGCGAGAGCGAAGATTCTTCCAATCAAATCCAGTACAACCTACTCCCTCGGCGTGCAACTCCAGGGGCCAATACATCTCGTAGTCGTTGAACTCTGGCTTGGTATTCGCGTTTTTGGGTACCCGGATGTTGAACCATGTCAGGTTGCCATCAGTCCAGGTATGCCGCCGGCCTTCCACCGGCTCGCCGCCATCGGCTGCTGCGTTGACTTGCACCTCTAAAGTTGTGGCACCGCCCAAGGTAAGGAAGCGTTGAATCAGGTCAAAGCCGGGATGCCAGTTTTCTTGGGATGCAAGAAAGCGGTTGATTGCTTCAGTTACCGTTGGCATGAGTAACCTTTAAGTAGATGTTTCCAAGTCCGTTGGTTGAAGATGCATGAGATTGTTCCAGGTGAGACACCTAGCCGCCGTGCCCATTCATTGCAACTGATGCCATTTGATGCACGAATTTGCAGGACAAGGGCATCGGTAAGTTTGGCCTGCGGATGGTGGATTCCTTTAAGTGGTTGCTGTGCTCCGCCACGGGCGCGGCCTTTTGTTACCATGTCTCTAACGTCATCTTTCATGGTACCAAGAAAATGATGACTTGGATTGCAACAAAGGCGATTATCACAGCGATGACACACTAGCAATTCACGGGGTCGCAGTGGGTTAAGGCGTAGGCAAGACGATGTGCATAGAGATGTCGTTGGCGGATGGTTAGTTGGCCGTATCCTTTCTGCCCATTGGTTGCCCCTTGCCACTCCCAACAAGCTGTTGGGCCACCGGATTGATCGACTTTGGACCAGAATGAAGCAATTTCGTCTTGGGTGAGTTGTGGAATGGGTTTGTGTTTCATATCCCACCCAGTTGGAGGTATCGGTCAATCAGGTCAGCGCCGGGATGCCATTCTTGTTGGGCAGCAAGAAAGCGCCGAATCGCTTGGGTTACTGTCGCGTCTCAATATAGGTACGGCCAATCGAGCTATTTTCTTGCACAAAATCGGTAAAAGTGGCGTGAACCGGAAATCTGGTATAATCAGAAAAATCGCGCAAGAAAGAATGCCGTTTGGCCGTACCTATAGTGAGATGAGTAATTCGGCGCTGGATTCGACCATGCCTGATGAGTTTCGGCTTATCCCCACTGAAGAGTTAGTTGACTCCCCTCTAATTCTTCGGGAGGTGAAAGAGGGAGGTGTCGAATACTTGGAGATGCGCGATTCATTGGCTGCTCGCGGTTTCCTCAATTCTATCTGTGTGCGCCCGTCTCCTCGGGTGCCTGGAAAGTTTGAGGTTGTCGATGGTCGCTATCGTTGGACGGCTGCAAAAGAGATTGGATTGCCAGCTATCCCGTGCATCGTCAAGTTTGGTTTGAGTGATACAGACGTGTTGGCAATGCAGATTGCCGCGAATGCAGTGCGCCCGACTACTACAAAGTCTGAGTTTGCTTTGCAGATTCGACGTGTGCTCCAGAGTGATGTTGGCATGACAATGGCCGCGATGGCGCGCACGCTTCATAAGAGTCCGACTTGGATTAGTTGGATGCTTCAACTAACAGCGCTCCCGATTGCCATTCAGCGTTCAGTGGATCGTGGTGAAATGGCTTTAGAGGCGGCCTATCATCTTAGCAAACTGCCAACTCAATTGAGAAGTCAGTTTGTTGATGAAGCTCGAATACTGTCACTGCCGGAATTTAAGGCAGCGGTATTGGGTGCTTTATCGCAGTATCGAATTGCTATTAAGCAAGGTAGGCTAGAACGATTTTACGAGGGATTTACTCCTCGGCCGTGGTTGCGAACATTTCGAGAGATTCGAGAAGAACACGAGAATCTAAAAGTTGGTCCCATGCGAATTGTAATCACGAATTGCAAGACTGCTTTGGAAGGTTGGCGTTTGGCTTTTGAGTGGATTCTTCATCTGGACCCCGACAGTCTTGAACGCACGAAGCGAAGATACCTGCGTAAGTTGAAGCCCGCAATTCTTCGTAGACAGGAGAACAACCATGACGTGAGACCTGTCACGGATGATGTTGAAGTAACCTGATTTTTTCCCTTTTCTCTTGAGGAGTTTTCAATGTCTGAGAACGCTTTGATTCTGATGAACTTAGAGCAACTTCCTTCAACTCAGATTGGCACCGATCAGGATTTCGCTGCCATCGCTAAGTCATCTAACTTTCTTCCCCGTCTTCAACTCTACACGAAGGGTAAGGCTGTCAACCGGAAACTCGTCGGCCCCGGCAATTACGGTGTCCCTCTTTCTGAAGATGAGGTGACAGACCTGGGTGATGAGATCGACATTCTGCCGCTCGCGCGCCGGCCCAAGGCCATTGACATGAGCGACATTGAGAATATCATCTCGGTCTACGACGTGAATGACCCTGAGTTTCAGCGCATCTCGAAGACGGCCGAACAGAAGGATAGCCACTGCATGTTTGGCCCTAGCTTCCTCGTCTATGAGCGGAGTACGGGTCAATTCTTGGAGTTCTTCTGCGGTACGAAGAGTATGCGCACTGAAGCCAAGAAGGTTTTTCCGTATCTTCCGCTGACGCCGGCCATGATTGAGGCCAATCCCGATCTCATGGGACAGAAGCCGCATGGCCCCATTCCGGTGACGTTGAAGTCCAAACTGGTCGAGCGCGGCACTTATTCCTGGCATGTTCCGGTGGCTATGAAGTGTTCGACGCCGTTCACCAAGTTGCCTTCGGCGGAGATGATCTACAAGGAAATCGAGAAGTTCCTTGCGGTCAAGAAGGAAGGGGCCGAGGTCGTCCTGGAAGCCGACAACCGGAAGGAAAGGGTCCGCTAAACGAAAGATCGGGTCAAATAGATTGGCCCTTTCATACCGTTTGTGACGACTAAAGCAATACCTAGGTTGGATAGCGTTCAAGCGAGGCAAGACGGTGTTGGTCGGTAGCGAAGCCTACACATCCAAGACCGACTCGCGGAACGGCAAGATTGTGGAACTTGGTCCGGCGAAAACGATCAACGGACTTTGC
>Ga0172363_10000726_pt1 | contig 25708 bp, 26 predicted proteins | sample LakKivs2_kivu2a2_FD_114541 | JGI IMG/M metagenome (GOLD analysis project Ga0172363, IMG submission 114541) | Sediment microbial communities from Lake Kivu, Rwanda - Sediment s2_kivu2a2 | ecosystem: Environmental > Aquatic > Freshwater > Lake > Sediment | place: Rwanda: Western Province, Lake... | reverse complement strand
TGGAATTATGCCCGTTATGGTCTCAGACAATTGATAGATTTATGGTCGGTGTGGGAGAAATGATTCCCGCCGGTGTCCTTCCGTAAACCTATTCACCATAAACCGTTGTTTTGAAACTCTGATAAACACCCAGGACGTTCATATACTCATAGTCGGCATAGTTAATCGTCTGGATGTTTCCATTTTTGGCGGCTGCGGTGATGCTGCAATCGCCAAGGGCAATCCATCCCAGAATGCTTGTTGATTCTGCGGTTCCGGACTTGCTGCCCATTTTTACTCCATTAAGTTCAGAACTCATCGGCGCCTTGAATTGGGCATAAATTAAGCCGAGAGGTGGTTTGACTGGCGTTTGATACCAGGCGCAACCTGTCAAAAACAGAACACCCAGCATAAGAACTCCCATCAACACTATTCTCATTCTTTTACCCTCCCTTTATGAAATATAAGTAAATTGCTATGAAAAGTGGTAAAATAAATCAATGTTTTTTTGATTTTTTTCGGACTTTCACAGATTTGGCATTTAAGCGTTTGAAGCGTAATCTGACAATCATCCACTTATTCCCCATTGACATGGTTTCATTCGGGCGGTTAGAAATGTCTATCTGATGTCAAACAATACATGCGAGGTTTAAAGATTCGTGTCTATCACGCTTAAGCGCAAAGGGATGCTGATTGTGGTTTCTTCCCCTTCGGGTGGCGGGAAATCATCGATTATCGAGGCGCTCCTCAAAACTGACCCGCAGATGGAATACTCCGTCTCTGTGACGAGCCGTCCCCCACGCCCGGGTGAGAAGGATGGCGTGGCATATCACTTTGTCACTGAGGCGCAGTTTCGCAAATGGATTGATGAGGGGCGTTTTTATGAATGGGCGGTGGTGTATGACCACCTTTATGGGACAAGGCGCGATATAATCATGGAAAAACTAAAGCGGGGCAGGGATGTCATCATGGACCTCGATATTCAGGGCGGGCTGAATATCAAGCGACAATCTCCGGATTCCGTGCTGGTCTTTCTTTTGCCGCCAGACCTTGATGTCCTTGAACAGCGCCTGCGGGCACGCGGGACCGATTCTGAGGATGTCATCCGCGGACGTCTGAGTAACGTCCATGAGGAAATGCGGCACGCCATGCAGTATGATTATGTCCTCATCAACGACAATCTGAATGAGACTATTGAGAACGTCCGCGAGATTATAAAGGCGGAACGGCGTCGGGCATCCCGGCTTGAACTGTCAACAGGGGAAGAAAAAATTTGACCCTCCGTGAAAGGGGCGTATCCATGCTGGAAGGAAAACATATACTCCTTGGTGTATCGAGCAGTGTGGCGTGTTACAAGGCAGTGGAGCTGGTGCGTCTTTTCCAGAAAGCGGGTGCTGAAGTCAGGGTCATTATGACAAAGAATGCCACCAATCTTGTCCAGCCGCTCCAGTTTGAGGCAGTGACTGGTAATCCTGTCTATTGTGACATATTCAACTGCCGTGTGCCCTGGGAGGTGGAGCATGTGGCGATGGCGAAGTGGGGTGATGTCTTTGTCGTGGCGCCCGCAACGGCGAACATCCTTGCAAAGATGGCGGCTGGAGTCGCCGATGATGCGCCGACCACTCTTTATCTTGCCTTTCCGCACACAACCTTTGTTGCGCCAGCCATGCACACTGAAATGTGGTTCCATCCCGCCACACAGGATAATGTTGCAATCCTTCAGGAGAGAGGTGTGTGCCTTGTTGGACCGGAAACTGGCGAACTCGCCTCCGGTGACGTTGGAATCGGACGCATGGCGGAGCCGGAACATATCCTTGAGGCGGTGACGGATTTTTTTGCGAAGGAACAAAGTCTCAAAGGGAGATGTGTCCTTGTGACTGCCGGTCCCACGCAGGAGGCAATCGACCCGGTGAGATTCATTTCCAATCGCTCATCCGGGAAGATGGGGTATGCCATTGCAGAAGAGGCGGCAAGACGCGGGGCAGAAGTGATACTCGTCAGCGGTCCAACCTTGCTTCCCGACCCACCGGGCGTGACGACCATCCGCGTCCGAACTGCTCTTGAGATGCACGGGGAAACGCTGGCGCGCGCTGAAAAGCCTGACATCTTCATATTCTCAGCCGCCGTCAGTGATTACCGTCCTGAAAAACCATCGGAAAAGAAGATGAAAAAGACGCCAGAAAAAATGACACTGCGGCTGACGCCAAATCCGGATATTGCACGCGACATCGGTAAAAAGGCGCGTCCTGACCAATTGCTCGTTGGATTTTCCGCTGAGACGCATAACATTGAACAGTCGGCAAAAAAGAAAATGAAGGAGAAACATTTTGACCTTATCGTTGCCAATGATGTCTCGAAAGAGGGCATCGGCATGGGGGCGGAGATGAACGCCGTTGTGATTCTGTCGCCGGGCGGAAAACCGGAGAAAATAGGTCCCGCGCACAAGAAATTCCTCGCCGCTTGCATCCTTGATAGAGTTGTGGAGGTGATGAAGAAAAAGAAAATTTAGAATGTTCAGGGGCACACTTAGATATTGCCCCACATTAATTGCAATCTCGGGAGAAAAACATGGCAGTTAATTTTGGACAGTTATTAAGCAATATGAAAGCGGTGAATGCGTCAGACCTTCATATCAAATCGGGCTCTTGCCCCATTTACCGCATCAACGGGAAACTGACACCCATCAACCACCCCGCAATAACAAAGGATGAGGTCTCAGCCATCATTGCGAAGATTTTGCCCGAAAAATTGAAGGACACCCTCACGCGCGATGGCTCGGTAGATTTTGCATTCAGCATTGACCCCGCCACCAGATTCCGCACCAATGCCTTTTACCAGAAAGGCGTCCTTTCCATCGCCTTGCGCCGACTGCAATATGAAGACCTGAAGTTTGATAAACTCGGACTCCCGCAAGTCATGAATAATCTCGCCAAACTCAAGCGGGGCATGGTTCTCATAACAGGACCCACAGGCACGGGGAAATCCACCACCATGGCCGCCTACATCGATGTCATCAACGCCATGCGGGCGGAGCATATCATCACCATCGAAGACCCGATTGAATTTGTCTTCAAGGACAGGTTGAGTCTTGTGGAGCAGAGGGAGATCGGGCTGGATGCCACCTCTTTTGAAGAGGCGTTGCGCCACGCACTCCGACAGGACCCTGACGTCATCATGATTGGTGAAATGCGCGACCGCGAGACGATTGAGATTGCCATCCGCGCCGCCATGACCGGACACCTTGTCATCAGCACCCTGCACACCATCAGCGCCGTTCACACCATCTCACGCATTGTTAAATACTTCACTCCCGTTGAGCAGGATTCCCTCAGGAATGAGCTGGCGACAGCCCTCCGAGGTGTTATCTCCCAGCGCCTCGTGCCCACGACCGATGGAAAATCACGCGTCCCATGTGTGGAGGTCATGATTGTGAATGACGTTGTGCGCAATCTTGTCAGGGAAAACCGCATTGCCGACATTGAGCAGGTTATCAAAAACGGTCTGGATGATATGCAATCCTTTGACCAGTCACTATCGCAGTTAGTGAAGGCGGGCAGAATAACTGTGGATATGGGCGAGCAGTATGCGGAAGATGTAGCCGGCTTCCGGCGTTTGTGCAAGGGTGTGACTGCCAGTACCGACCGCTCCGGCATCATTGCTGGCTTCTAAGATAATTTTTTAAAAATATATCATTTGATGGATTCTGTAGAAGAAGCTGACGAGCCACAGGTAGCCGTGATTGAGCCCTTGACCACAGTGGCTCCTTTCAGGGAATCCTTGAGATTGATGGCATCAAGTTCGATTGCTCCTCCTGCAGGACAGGCGGCGTTTTCCACCTTCAGGGTCACCTTGCAAATCTCTTGATCCATGCCGCTGAAAGGCGTGCCTGAGCCTGCAAACCCGCCCACGCGAACACCGCCTGTTATGGCACTCCCAGACACTGCAGCCCAGTCGTTCGTTGCCGTCCCTTTATTAGCTGTGACAAATGAGAGCTTTGTTGTGTCGAACTGCATGTCAAAGCCGAACGCCGAGCAGTTGTTCACGTCATCCGTTTTGATTGTAATCTCCACTGACTGTGAAGGTGCACCTGAGCCCATACCAATTTTTAAAGAAGGATTTGCCGCTGGTGTGGGTGTTGGTGTAGGAGTTGGATGAGGGGCTTCGATAACCATTTTGATTAAATCAGCAACATCTATTATCAAATCCTGGTTTTTATCCGCCTGAGTCATTTGCTGTTGTGAAAGGGGTACTTCGCCGAGGAGATATTTCTTCAATATATAGATGGTGAGGTCGCCGGGAATGGGTGTGGGTGTCGGAGTGGGTTCTCCGCATATTGGGGTAATTGCTCCATTTTGAACAGTTGCCCCATTCAGGCAGTCTTTCAAATTTACGGTGGTAATAGACACATCCGCGCCGGGACATGCCGCCTGCTTCACCTGGAGATTGACACTGCAGATTTCCTGCGCATTTCCCGTTACAGCGTTTCCTGAACCGGCAAATCCGCCTACACGGGCACCGCCTGTTATGGAACTCCCATTAACGTCCGCCCAGTTGTCCGTTGCCGTTCCCTTCGCCGTGGATATGTATGCCAGTTTATTTGTGTCGAACTGGAGGTCGAACCCGAAGGCTTTGCAGTTAGCGGCATTATCCACTGTGATTTGAATCGGAATTGTTTGCCCCACGGTTCCCTGATTATTGCCGATTATCAGTTTCAAATTTGCCACTGGAGTGGGCGTAGGGGTCGGCGTGGGACCGCCAGTTGTAACGGTCAACAAGACATCATCAACATACACACCAGCATCGTTGACACTATAGTCGCTATTAAAGAAACAGCCTATGTAAACAGATGATTGTCCGAGTACATTGCCGAGAACAGGGACATTGGACAGGTCAACGCTTCCGGAGACCCATCCTTTAGAATCTCCCGAATCCATTCCACCATAATAGTAATTACCATCCGTTGAGACGCCAAAGATAAAATAATCCGCATCTTGTTCTGTCTTCATCCAGTAATGAAGTGAATAGGTGCCTGCTGTGGCGTTGGTGAGGTTGAACGGACCGGCAACCATGCACGCATACATGTAATCGAGATAGTTATGCGTTGCGGGATCAACTCCTGCCGTTCCCGCCGCGGCGCACCAGACACTCTTTGTTCCCTGATACGCCTTGAAGGAGGTTTGCCCCCAGTAGGCATCGTAATATAAATATGTATTCAGACATCCCGTTGCCCATTTAGTTCCGGGAAATGTGCCTTCAAAATCGTCGGAGAACAGGGTTGATGTGCCCCCAATTTTTGGAGCAATTTGCGTTTCGGAATAAGGGGGTGATATTTTATTTTTCAGAATCACTCCGCCGCTGTGCATGGTCTGCCCCGCAAAACTTGGCAGGCATAAAATAAATATCGCAAAAGTAATTATCAGTGACCTTTTTATCATATTTTTCACTCCCATTGTGATTTTATAATCCTTTATTGTCAATATCGGGCTTCATTAATTCACGGGCAATTCAAAGGAGTCCCACTAAGATAATTTTCAAAGATCGCCTGGGCATCGCCCGGAGTAACGTCGCTATCGCTGTTCACATCTGCAAAGGAGTGGTCACAATCAGAACCAGTGTGTTTGCCCAGATAGCAATCAAACGCCCATTGTGCATCACCCGCTGTTACTTCACCATCATTATTACAATCGCCGCATGTTCTCGTAGCGCCTGAGGTTTTGGTGAACGCCTTCACGCACACGTTAGCCTCCCCGAAACCTTCATAAGTGGTTACATCGGTAAATGTTGTGCCATCCGTACTGGTGTAGCTTTCTCCGGCATTTGCAGACGCCAAACTGGAAAAATTCGCAACAGGGTATTCAACTGGAATTTGATACTTGCACCCTGGTGTGGTCAGTTTGAAAATCACGGAGAATTTCTGGTTGTTGGTGAGCTGTATCGGGGTATTCAGGACGATTGTCTTATATCCCATATTAGGTAGCGAGCCGGATTGGGTCAAGGCGGCGCCACCGGGATTGATGGGACCATTTGTTGGGTCAAGATATACCGATAATTCAAAAGTAGAATTGGGATATGGAATAAAAAGAGATGCCGCCATAAGTTGTTCTGACCCTTGAGATGTGAAGATATTGCCGAACCATGCAGTCTCGCTTTCCCCATTACCAATGGCATCCACAAACCCCAGCGGGTCATAATAATATACCTTATCGTAATTTGTGGTTTCTTCGACACCCGGATAGATTGCCAGAAAATTTCTGTAGCCGAACTTTTTGTCGTAATAGGAAACATAAAAATAGCCGTTTTCTCCCCATGAGGTACCCCAGCTGTTCCTGACAATGAATGCGCCGTTACCCGCCGGTGTTGTGTTAAAATTGTTTTTGTCATAATTATCGTCCCAGCCAACAATGCAGACCTCATGCCCACCCTGTTCTTCCGTGCCGTCATAATAATAAGCGTGGGTAATTTGATTATAGGCGGTATCCACCCAGCACATGGACGTATGAGCCGCACCATAGGTGGACACGGCTTGTTTTATGTTGTCATTATCCAGGTCGCCGGTGCGTTTGGGAAACCATATCACTTCCTGAACATGTTTTCGAACCGTCAAGCCTGTGGGGGACTGGCAGTTATTTTCGTCATCACTATAAGGGTCATCCGCTTCGTTCATCGGACCGTCCCAACGGGAGAGGTAAGCGACTGACATAAATGTATTGCCCCCCGCACAGCAACTTGCGTCAAATCCATGTTTGTTTTTTAGATTGTTTTCTGAAAAATCCCATGAGAGGTCGGGATACAGTCCGGATTCTATAGAGCCGAACGTTGCAAATGTCCAGCATGAGCCGCAGTTTTTCTGGTCTCTGATTGGAGTGAGTTTATTTTGCTCCCGCAACTCATCAAACTTTGCAGGAAAACTTGACATCGGTTTTGCCCGTTGAATCTTGACCTCTTTCACGCAGTCCGGGTCAATGAGCTGAGGGATGCCGCCCAATCCGTGGCCATCTATTGTTGTTAATTTAAGATTCCCTGCCTTTGCATCTTCCAGGTATTTGAGGAAAGCAGGATTGAAAGGTCTCGCCGAGAGATTCGGTTTAGGTTTATCCTGCGCCCATGCGGCAAGGACGATAAGAACCAGCAAGATTGTTCCCACGATAATCAATAATTTATTCAACCGCATAACACTCCCTCCTTAAAAATATTCTATATAAATTCTCTAACAATTTTAAAATCTAAACACTATGGAAAATTGAAATGTCAAACATTATATTTGATTTTATTTAGCGATTGAAAAAAAATCAGATAGAATAATTTGAATAGGGAATCAAGATATGTTATTTCACTAACAAATATTTCATTATGGAATCTATTTTCCCGACCACTACAGGCAGACTTATGGTGAGTCCAGCACCCAATCTGCGATTATTTACACTATTATGAGGAAAAGCGAATCAGAATCACCCTTATGCCTTTATTGCAGTTTGTCGTTATCTCCTCAACGTAAACTTGTCATCGGGAATGGCTTGCCGTGACCCGGATAAACGGTCATTATGTTCATTTTTTTCAGCCGGGCGATGCTGTCATCAAGTTCACCCTGATTCTCAATGATTATAGCGGTTTCCGGCTTTACGGTATTATTTAACGTGTCGCCGGCGAATAAATCTCCATCGACGTTTAAAACTGCAATTGAACCCTTTGTGTGACCGGGGATGTGAATAATCTTCGCGTCAAAGCCGTATTCCGCGAGAGACTGCCCTTCCTTTAATAATATATCGGGTTTAAACTTTTCAAAACCGAACTTTTTTCCGGATATTTTTCTCGCAAGCCGCATGAGCATGAAGCGTATTCTGGTGGAAAATTTCCTTATTTTTCGCTTCACGGGGGCACCGGTTTCCGCCATGAAAGAATCCGCCTGATGCATCGCTATCTGTGCATGGTATTTTTCTCTCAGCTTTGCGCAATTGCCGATATGGTCCATGTCGCCGTGAGTTATAATCACAAGTTTTAGATTTCCAGGAACACATCCGGCGGACGCCAGCTCGCCTTCCAGTTTCTCCCATTGAAAAGCCAAACCTGAGTCGATTAAGATATACCCCTCCGGAATGCCAATCAGGTAGGCATTTACAAAATCCAGATTAATGACCCTGATTTTTTCATTCATGTTTTTATCACCTTTCCATGAGGGCATAGTTTGCAAGATGTGGTGTGGATTTACCGATGATTTCTATCGTTTTTAATTCTTTGATGTTAAAATATGGTTTGAAGAGTTCTAATAATTCACCCTGGGAGGAAAAATACAGAATTGTGCCGATGTGGGTTTTTCTGTATTTGCCCGAACCGCCGAATTGTGTATCGTTCTCATTGAAACATACGGATAAGTATTTCCCAGCCGGATTGAGTATTCTATGCACGTTTTCCACATATCTCTTCCTTTGCGCCGGGAATATATGATGCAATAGTTCCCAGTCATAGGCAAAGTCAAAAGTCTCTGTGACTTCATTCAGGGCGCCAAGGACATCACCAGAAAGAAAATTGCACCTGACCTCTTTCCTCCTGGCATTTTCTTTAGCAAACTCAATAGCCATCGGGGAAATATCAATTCCGGTAACGTCAAATCCCATACTGGCGAGATAGATGGAATAATTTCCGGCGCCACAGCCCATATCAATGGTTTTGCACGGTTTCACCGTTCCACTATTGACCAGCTCGACCAGAGCCACTGGCGGAGTCTCAACATTCCAGGGGATTTTTTCCAGTGGCAAATTTCTGTAAATACTGTCCATATCAACCGGTTTCATAAAATCCAGCATATTTGTGCCTTTGCGACTTTGTGGTTAAAAATCTTTTATCGAGTGGGCGCCACTCGTCCTCAGCGGGGTTGCAGTTCTATAACCTCGCGGCTTTCAGCCGTCCTGAACTGGAGGGAATACGGCGTATTGGATATGTAGGAACCGCTCTCAGTGCGGATGCCCCGCCCCAGACGGACTGTGAAACGTTGCCCAGGGGTGAGCTGGACATAAATCCTCGCCACTGTCCAACCCGTTTCCGGGTCGTTGACCAAACGAATCTGCGGTGTGCCCTCAGCGTCCGGCGAAAAACTCAACGAGTCATTCGTAAACGTGGAAACATCTACAGGGGCATTGAAAAAGACGCTAATCGGGTGCTGGAGATTAATTAAGGCGTCTCTTTCTCCCTGACCAGGGTTTGTCCCCGTGATGCTTGCCTTGCCGGTCGTGAATGTGAATGTATAATCCTTTTCCATCGGGATATTCTCATAATCCGTTGCGGCAGTGCTGATAGTGACGGTGTAGCGTGTCTCAAATGACAGGAGGTCTTTCTCGCCAACGCCGGAGAGCTCCACATAAAGCAGGTCAAAGTCACTGACCCTGCTCTCGCGCCCCGCGAAGAGATTGTAATCCACGGCGGGACGGATGGAGAAGGCGCTTTTAAGAGAGGCGGGTTTCATTTGCTTACTGAAGCGGATATACAGTGCCGTCTTTTTTCGTATGAGGACATTTTCATCCCCATCGGCGGGCTCGGTATAAATCACCTCTGGCGGGAAAACCCTGAGCTTCAGATTGATGTCCTCCAGCTTAGTCTCCTCACCCTGCTTGACCTCCACTCCCTCCCTTATCTCAGGCACATAACCCTCCGCCTGGGCAAGGACGGTATATGTGCCGGGCGGCACGTTGCTTATTGCAAAATTGCCCGCGGCATCGCTGAGCGCCATAAATGAGGCACCTTCAATGGCGATGGTTGCGCCGCTATGGTTATCCATCTCCGCCAGATGCACCGTCCCGCTGATAATGCCCCGTTTTGACGCATCCGACGGGACTTCATCCATCACAATGCCCACATTCATGAACTCAAACACGCTGAGGTCAATTTCCTGCTTTTGTCTTATTTGATAGTTGGGCGACAGTGCGTTGATGATATATTTTCCCGGAGGCAGTGTCTCAAAGGTAAAGCGTCCTGCCGCATCAGGAGAGGCAACCCAGTTTGTCCCTTCCAGCGTAATGAGAATGCCATCAAACTTGTTTACCTGATTCCCCTTGAGGTCATATACCTCAAGGGTGCCGTAAATTTTCCGTATCTTCTGAGACTGGCGCACAGAATTGAGGCGGGTGATACCTGCCTGGACTGGCTCTCCCTCAGGCACGTTGACAACGATGGTCTGCGGCTGGTAATCCGCCTTGGAAAAATTGAGGGTGTATACTTTTTGTGGCAGGTTGAAAAAGCGATATACCCCTTCCGCATCGGTCACCGTTTTGAAAAGAGTTCCCAGAATCTGGACAAGGACGCCATCCGCCTGCCCCGAACCTTCCAGCTCTACCCTGCCAACAAGCCCCCCCACGCCCGCTTCGGTTGCACCGGCGGGCACCTTTTCCATCACCATCTGGGGGAGTGTGACGGGCTGAACGGGATTTTGGGGATTTCCTTCAAGTTTGACCGTGCCCAGAGACGCCTTCACATATCCGTCCTTCACGGCTTCAAACTGATACGTCCCCAGTGGGACGTCCAGGATGGAGAAATTGCCATCTTTGTCGGAATATGCCATGAAGGATTTTCCCACTGCATGGACAAGAATACCACTATGGTCTTCACCCTCCGGCAATTTGACGGAGCCGGATATCGTGGTGCGATTCCATACAGCTGGTGAAATATTCATCCTTGGAGTGGTTTCGACCGATGGGATTTTTTCCTCTTTGCCACCGCATGAAAAAAGAAAAAAGAGCGCTGCTATAACGATAAAATTGCAGAGCGACCCGATAAGAACAAATGCTTTATTTTTTGCCAGCAGTTCTTTCAAATTGATGCTCATTATTTGGAAAATATAACCGACTATAATCGCATAATCAAACTCATTAAATTACGATATATTGATAGATGTTATACGGAAAATTCGTCAAGGCAATTGTAGCTGGACATGCGCCCTTCTATTTTCTTTGGATTTCTCAGGGTGCAGTGTAAAGATTGTGGAGGCGGATATATTTCAGGATGCGGCGGGAAAGAAATGGCGAGGCGTCCTTACCGGATAGAAGGAGGTGCCGGATTTCCGTACTGCTTATATCGGGCAAAAAGAAATGAGATTCATGAGGTAAGTCTGCCTGTGAACGCGGAAGGATGATAACCCGCGCCATTTTTTGAATCTCGTCAAAGGATTTCCAGAGGCAGGTCTCCTTCAGAATGTCCGAACCGATAATGAGGGAGAAATCCACGCCAGGTCGGCGTTCCTTAAGGAGGCGCAGGGTGTCAATGGTATAGCTTGGCTCCTCCCGTTCCGACTCAATCTCCAGCACCTCAATGCGACTGCCCAGTTCCTCCATGGCGAGCCGCGTCATGGCAAGGCGGTGTTCAAACGGGGTGGCATCCTTTCCCAGAGGATGCCTGTAACAGGGTATCACAAGAATGCCGTCAAGGTCATTTGTCTCAAGGGCGTAAAGGCAGGCAAGTGTGTGGCTGATATGAGGTGGGTCAAACGTCCCGCCGAAAACGCCCAGTTTCCGAGCGGTGCCCGGTGTGTGGTATGTTTCGGATTCTTTTTTCATCACGCACCAAACTCCTTGCCACATCTCATGTCTGACAAGTCTGACATGTCCGACCTGTCTGACTTGTCAGATGAAATACACCCTTCCCTCGTCGGCAACGGGGATTTCCGACCTCCCGATATTAAAGTCATCATAGATGTGGATGAGCATCATCTTTTTCCTGAGCGCTGGGGGTAGTCCAAGGAGTTTCTCGTATTCCGTATGTCCTCCCTTGTTAGTCTCATGAAGAATCATATCGCAGTCGGCAAGGAAATCAATATGCGCAGGGTCAAATGTGGTGTCCGAGCTGTAACCGAAGGAACACCCCTTGTAAAAAACCTTGAAGCCAAAACATGGGATGAAGTGTTTTGTATAGCGGATTTTGATTTTCATTCCCGAGATGGATTGAGTGCGACCGGCGTGAAGCATGCGCAGGCGGAAAAAGTCCTCAAGTTTCATCTCGCCAACACGTTCAAACTCATTGTTCGTAAAGGGACCCATGGAGGATTTGAGCCGGTTTTCCCAGATTGCCCGCCTGACTTCGGGTATGGTGTATATGGTGGGTTTTTTGTGGCGGAAGAATCGGCTGTAAAAACCGAGTGATTCCAGACCGTTGGCATGGTCGCCGTGGAGGTGAGTGAGGATGACGTGGTCAATGTCACTGAGTCCGAGGGAAACACCAGATTTCTGCGAAGCAGAACGGAGCATCATGGGCAGGGGGTCGGGGCAGTCAACAAAGACGGGTTTCCCATCCAGCATGATGACAAAACTGCTGTGAAAATAATATTTTGAAAAAAAATCACCAATGCCAAGAATCAGGATGGATAGTGGGCTTTTTCTTCGGGGCATACAGGTCTTGTTCCATGAGAATATACCTGTATAAATCCCACACACGTGCGCCATGTCAACATTTAAAAATTTGTCAGTAGATTTCTTGCAGGCCAATGAACACAATGTTCTCCTGCGCCTCTTTATGAGAAAAATGATTGACAGGGGTCATGTAGGGACACAATAGAAGAATGAGAAATTGAGGAATTTTGAATTTGTGAGAGAATTTTCAGTGACATCAACCTCACCGCCAGTATATCAGAAGACTATCAAGCGAAGGGTGGAATATCGGGGTGTGGGGTTGCATTCGGGGAGGGAGACCCATCTTGCATTTCTTCCCGCTCCGCCCGATGCGGGCATTATCTTCCGCCGCACAGATGTTGCCGGTGCGCCCGAAATCCCTGCACGGGTGGAATATTTCATAGAGAAACCCATAATGTGCAGTACCGTCGGCATCGGCAACGTTGAGGTGAGACTTATAGAGCATATCATGGCGACCCTTTGCGCCTTCGATATTGATAATCTCCTGATAGAGATTGATAATGATGAACCGCCCTTTGAGGATGGAAGTGCCCTCCCTTTTGTTTCACTCTTAAAAGAAGCGGGATGCGAAAGTCAGGACGCCCTGCGGCGCACATTGCGCCTCAATGAGCCCCTTGTTTATAAGGATGGCGAGGTTGAAATGACAGCCTTCCCGGCGGCGAATTTCCGCGTCACATTCTTTGTCTTCTACCCCCACCCCATGATTGGCAATCAGGCGTATTCCATGGATGTCACGCCTGAATCATTTGTGAGGGAGATTGCCGGCGCCCGCACGTTCTGTTTTGAGAAGGATGTGCAAAACATGATTGTGAGCGGACTCCTCAAGGGCGCATCGGAAAAATCTTCGCTTGTCTTCGGTGATAAAGGACTCCTCCTTGGCAAACTGAGGTGTCCCGATGAACCTGTCCGTCACAAAGTTATGGACCTTATCGGCGACAGCTATCTTTTGGGGGCACCACTCATGGCACACGTTACGGCGAGCAGGAGCGGACATAACGCTCATGCAAGATTTATGAAACTTATCGACAAATTTAAAGTTTAAGAGTTTCAGAGGTTTCAAAGGTTTCAGAGGTTTCAGGAGTTTCAAGGGTTTAAGAAGTTTGTCCGAAGGAGTTTGAAAAATGACTGAAGAGAAGACGTGGACCTTCCCGCTTAACGTTGAACAAATCTGCGATATCATCCCACACCGTTACCCATTCCTGCTCGTGGACAGGGTTCTTGAAATGACAGATGAGGGTAATGTCCTCGGATATAAAAACGTCACGATAAATGAGCCTTTTTTCCAGGGGCATTTTCCGGGCAAACCCATCATGCCCGGCGTCCTTATCATTGAAGCCCTCGCACAGCTCGGTGCCGTGTTTGTCCTCTCAAGACCGTTTAACAGGGGACGTGTTGCATATCTGATGGGCATTGATAATGCCAGATTTCGCCTCCCAGTCGTCCCGGGAGACCGCCTTGATTTGAAACTGACGGACATGCATTTCAAAGGCTCATTTGGAAAGGTGCATGGCATTGCGTCTGTGGATGGAAAGGTTGCCGCCGAGGCAGAAATCTTATTTGCCCTTGCGCCCGACAAGGAAAAGGTTTAATATTTAAAGAGTTTCAGGGGTTTTATAGGTTTAAGAGTTTCAAAAGTTTAAGGGTTTCAGTGGTTTAAGAAGTTTGTCTGAAGGATGACGATTTATTAGTAAAGGGATTAATCATCATGTCTCAAGATAAGATTGGAATCATCGCTGGTGAGGGAATGCCGCCAATCTATGTGGCACAGGGTGCTCGCGCAAAAGGTCTCCACGTTACCATACTTGGCATTGAAGGCATAACGTCATCGGAGATTGAGCAATATGCCGATGCCATGCACTGGATAAAACTCGGTCGCTTCAACAGTATAATCCAGATATGCAAAAAGGAAGGTATCAACCGTGTGGCTATGATTGGTCGCATCAAACAGAAACTCTCCCTCAATCCTCTGAACTATGACCTGAGAAGTATTGTCGTCATGATGAAACTCCCCGATTTCAAGCCCCAGTCCATCTTCAGCGCCGTTGAGAAGGAGTTGGCGGAGGAGGGAATGGAGATAATTGACACGCGTCCCTATCTTCAGAAATTCATTCCCATGCCGGGGCTCCTGACGCCCTCACGTCCTTTGACTCCTGATGAAGAGGATGCCATCCGTTTCGGCTACCCTATCGCCAAATGGATTGCCGATGCCGATATTGGACAGTCCATTGTCGTGGACCGTCGCAAGGCTGTTATTGCCGTAGAGGCTATGGAAGGCACAAACAGCGCCATTGCGCGGGTCGGGGAGCTTGGTATCCCCGATTCTATTGTCATCAAGGTGAGCCGAACTTTGCAGGATTTCCGATTCGATATCCCTACCGTTGGTCTGACAACGCTTCAGGGGATGAAATACGTTCAGGCGACCGTCCTGGCAATCACGGCAGGGGAGATGCTTTTCTTTCAGATGGACCAGGCAATCGCCTTTGCTGAGGAGCATGGCATCTGCATCATTGCCGTGGATGACAGTGAGTATAACCCGGTTCATCAGCGTTAATCTGAGTTCATCCGTGGTTAATAGTGACTTGAGGTGTTCTTATGCCTGAAATCGCCTGGTATGCCAGTTTTATCTTTCTGGGTTTTTCAGTCTCTATCGGTATTCTTGTCTATATGCTATTTTATGTGAAGAAAAAGAAGGGCTCCGAAAAGCAGGGAGAAACGACACTCAAGGAACTGGAAAAAAAGTATGGGAAGAAGGGATAACGCGGTCTGGGAAGACAGCGCTGGTCTCAGCCTGCACCGGGTTGTGCCTCATGGATATAAAATTTTTTCAAAGTCCTGATTCAATTATTTTGTGGGTTTCCAGTTTTTCCGCTTTTCCTTGCCACTGCGTCGTTCCCCGCCGTATCGCCTGTTTTTGAAAACCACTTCCATCACCTTTCGGCGGTCCTTTGTCACGCGTCGGTCTTTACCACTGCGGCGGTCCACCTCGGGCCAGGTCTTTTTGGCTTCCCCGGGAGGTTTGGACTCGATGGTTTTGGATGAGTCAGGCGCCGTATCACTTGAGGTTGAACCAGATTCCGCCTTGACATTGGAATCAGGAGGGCTGACGGGAGGACTTTCGCCGGGTGATAGGACGGGTTGGGCAGATGATTCCTTCGGTAACTCACTATAAAGACTCAGGAAACGTGGTTCGCCATAAGTATATATCCAGCCCGCAATTTCTGCAAAGATGGCAATTTCATCCTTTTCTTTCCTGATGATGCCGAGTTTCCTCGTGAGGTTTTTTAAACCGGCGGCAGAGACGGCGTGATTCAGCATGACGGTCACGACACGCTCGCCAAAGATGGAAAAATATTGTTTGATATAGGCAACCCTCGCCTCTTTTTCACTCAGATGGCGAATGTCCTTATTCTTCTGCTCAAGAAAAATGTCGCGTTTCATATATAAATTGCCTCTGCATTCAGTGATTAAGCGTTACTTAACTATAATGAGTATAAATTGACAGGCAAAATTTCAATGGAAAAATAAATTGACGCATATCCTCGGTGAAATTATTTTCCCATTTAATAATTGCAGATAGAAGGAGATGCATGAAACATGGGGACGGGGAAAGACCGGAGAATCGGGCTTTTGACCGCGGGTGGTGATTGCCCCGGTCTTAATGCAGTTATCAGGGCGGTTACGAAAACCGCGCATAATGATTTTGGCGCAAATGTCATTGGCATTGAGGACGGCTACATCGGTTTTGTAGAGGGGCGGGGAAGGATTCTGAGTAATCGTGATGTCTCGGGGATTTTGCCCCAGGGTGGCACTATCCTTGGCACTGCGCGCGGGAATCCCTTTGAAGCCGCCGGGAAAAAGGAGGATGATTATTCATGTTTCGCTAAAGCCTTTGATGACCTGAAGATTGATGCCCTTATCTGCACAGGCGGCGATGGCACCCTCACTATGGCGCATAAACTTTATGAGCATGGCTTTCCCGTCGTGGGTATCCCTAAAACAATTGATAATGACGTTATGGAGACGGATTACACATTCGGGTTTGACAGCGCTGTCACCATTGTCATGAACGCAATTGACATCCTCCATTCAACCGCCATGTCCCATCATCGCGTCCTTGTGGTTGAGGTAATGGGGAGGTTTGTGGGCTGGCTGGCACTGGTGGCGGGGGTCGCAGGTGGAGGCGATGTGATATTGATACCGGAAATCCCCTATGATGAGGGTGTTATCTTTGAGCGAGTCCTGGAGCGAAGCCGTGTAGGGAAGAAGTTCAGCATAGTGGTTGTGGCTGAAGGGGTAAAAGTCAGGGGTAGACTTTTTGGCGAGGAGGAAAAGGGGAGGATAAGTCTCGGGGGCATTGGGGCATATATTTCGCATCTGATTGAGGATTCTACCGGTCTTGAAACGCGCCCTGTCGTTCTGGGACACTTACAGCGGGGCGGACCGCCAACAGCCTTTGACCGCATCCTCGCCACGAACCTCGCCGTGAAGGCGATAGACCTCGTGATGGAAGGAAAGTTTGGACAGATGAGTGCCCTCAAAGGTAATCGCATCATATCCGTTCCTCTTGCGAGGGCAATCCGGAGACTGAAGGTTGTCCCCAAAAATCATTATATCATTCGCTCAGCCATAGCGGTGGGAACCAGCTTCGGCGTTCGGGAATGAGAGAAATGGCAGGGTGAATTATGTTTGCGTCCCTTTTTTCATGCCAGGAATCATGAGCAATCCAAGAATAAGCGCGCCCCAGCCAATGCCGTCATAGGCATCGAGGAATCTCGAAAGTGATGCGCCAGCCGAACGCGATGTCCCGATAAGCAGTGCCTGGGAAAGAATGAAAAGCACAAGGAGCCATTTAGCACAGGGCAGGCGTCCGCCTGTGGCGCATATTGTGTAATATCCCATGACGAATGTGGCGCCAGGTATGTATGTGGTGAGAAACTGAGCCTTCCGCGCCTCAGGGGAGATGAGGAGTAATACCATGAACATCAGCCCATATTCCCACATCCGACGCGGTGGAATAATTGGGGGGCGAGGTTCACCGGAGCGTGGGCGCAATAACCAACACGTTGCGAGTAATATAAGCACGCAGAAAATTCGTGCAATGGTCTGAGCATGCTTCCGGTTGAGATTCACGATATTTATATACGTTGGACTGCTGGCATGATTCGCCTTATCTGTGGAAAACTTGGGTGAGACGTCAACGGGCGTGAGAATTGAATATATGAAGGTATGGAGAGATTCTCCAGACACGGCGGCACTGCCAACCATCTGGTCAACCCTGCGCGTGCCTTGCTTGATAAAATCCTTTTGTAATTCAACACTGCGAGATGGTCCCAGAAAAATCCCCGGAATCAGGACAAAACACACAATCAAGCCCGTCATCATCCCCGCACATTCCCGCCATCTCCTCTTAAAGGCAAAATAGAGGAGAAAAAAAACTGGCATGTATTTCAACACACCAGCCATGCCAATAGTGGCACCACCTAAGAAATGCATTCCCCGTCGCTCAATGATGTATAATCCGAGAACGGTGAAATAAAAAACGAGCAGATTGATTTGCCCCAGCTTCAGGTTCATCCAGAAAAAACGTAGTGATAATAAAATCGGCAGGAGCCACACCCAGGCAGGCACGGAGTTCTCTGACGAAGATACCTTTTTTGCCAGAGATTCAGAATCGTGCGGCTTTGCACCGCAGGTGGAGTTCTCCGACGAAGGATTTTGCCCGCAGGCAGATGTTGCCATCCCACGCCCTCCCACCATCTCCCATGTCATGGAAAATATGCATAAAGTCATGACCACCCCCAGGGCAAACCAGAGGGACTGACTGAGGTAAATGTCAAACAGACTTAGTGGGGTGAGCAGAATGGCATTGAAGAGGGGGTATTTAAATTTTGCCTCATCACGTAAGTAGGGATTTATCCCTTCGCGAATGTCCTTTGTGGCAAGATAATGACGCCGGAAATCGTTGCTTATAGATTCCTTATGAGTGGTATAATACCACCTTGTTCCGCACATGATGAGGAAGATGATTAGAAGGATGTACCAGCGGAGTTTTGGCATGGATTCAACTCATACATTAACCAGGGGGAGCACGGTGAAATGTAATATTAATCAAATCTTTTCCCGGTGTTCCCCGTGGTTGAAAATCATTCTTTTGGAGATTCTAAGTATTCATTCATTTGTGCTCATAGGCGTGTCATTAATAAGTCTGAGCGCCTCCCCGATGTTGAGTGTCCTCTCATAAAGCGCCTTGCCGGTGATTATGCCGGTGATATGCGGGAGTTCAAGGTATTTGATTTTCAGGATATCATCAAGCGTATGAATCCCGCCGGAGGCGATAATATTCATATCCACCGATTGGGCAATGTCCCTGAGTGCGGTAAGATTGGGACCGGTGAGCATGCCATCCCGCAGGATGTCAGTATAAATGATGGTTTTAACGCCCATCCTTTGCAGTTCCTGCGCAAATGAGATTGCTGTTATCTTCTCCGTGACTGTCCATCCGTGGCTTGCCACAAATCCGTTTCTGGCGTCTAAACCCACAATAATAGCGGACTCATGTTCCCTCAGTTCGTCTTGAAGAAAATCTTTGTCCTCAAATGCCCCCGTGCCAAGGATAACATAATTCACTCCGATATTCAGGTAATCAGTTACCGCCTCTTTCGTCCTGATGCCCCCTCCGACCTCAATCTCCACGGATGCAGGGATGTTGCGGCGGATTTTCTGAACCATCCCCATGTTTTGAGGATTGCCCATAAATGCCCCATCGAGGTCAATCAGGTGAAGACGCCATGCCCCCGCCTGCACCCACTTCTCCGCCATGGCGGGCGGGTCATCAGAGTATACGACAACGGAATCCCGGCGTCCTTGAACAAGCCGGACGCACCTCCCCCTCATCAGGTCAATGGCGGGAATAATCATGATAGGACTGGTCATTTTGGTTTCCTTTTCCACTGGTCATAGAGCGTCTTGGCGAGTTCCCTGATTTCAGGGTTTTTATCCTTTTTCGCCTTCTTCAAAACCGCATTCACCCCTTCCGCATTACCCAGCTGGACGTAGCGTCGGAGTGCCTCCATGCGTATATTCAGGTCTTCTTCAGGGTCGGTGCAGAAGGGGAGGAGCTGTGGCAGGATGTTGACGCCCATGGAGGCGAGTTTTTCCCGCGCATCCATACTCATAAACTTGTTATCCACATCTTCGTAGTTGGCGGCAGACATGAGTAATTCCCTCATGGATGAAAGGCGTGGCGGGATAGGTGTGACCTTGCTCAGGCGTCTTTTGCGAATCTCCTCGCCATTGGGATGGAAGGTATTTTTGTTTTTCTCCCACCAGTTTTTCACCTTAGCAATTCTTCTCTCGCGGCGCACAATGGGGGTATAGGGACCATAGTGCAGCTCCAGACCCGAGATTGCTGAAAGGGCGCGGCATGACTCGGCGGCGAGGGCGCGATTCTTGTCCGCGGTATTCTTGATGACGTAGCTCACCCCGCCTCCGTAATCCAACGATGCCATGGCAAGCGCCGCATTTATTTTCATATACTCCGCGGACGAGGAATCAAACACATCCTTCAGGGTTGGAAGGGCGCTTGGGTCGCCAATGAGTCCCAGTGCATTGACGGCGTTGAAGATGAGAAACTGCTGATAGGTCTTTTTTTTGCCCACCTGTGAGGAGGGCGGGAGGTCTCGGCAGTCATAATCTATAAAAGTAATCTGCCCCTTTGTAAAGTCGCCGCTTGCAGTTCGTATGAGAACCGGCACGGCAGGGGCATACTGAATCTCTGCCAGTTCCTGCATTGCCATAATTATAAGCTGTGTGAATGGCACGGCGTTTTCGGCGAGTTTCTGCGGGTCAAGAGGACTCGAGGGTCCATTCTCAATGAAGGCAACAAGGTCAGCCGGCGCAGTGGATATTCCCATACTTTTAAGAATCCGTGAGGATGTTTTTTCCTGTGCCATCATTGGTAAAACGCAAAGAGCGCAAGTAAATATGCAAATGATGAACACCCTGAAAAATTTCATGATTTAAGTTTCCCCTTCTTTTGTTGGCCTTTTGCTCTTTTACTTACGATTCCTTTCAAAAGTCAATACCCCTGCATATGTGGTGCCGAAGAGGCACCAGAAAAGGACTGCCCGCGTCGGCGTGTGGAGCGGAAAGCTGAAAGCCGCATTGACTAATAGGCAGAGGAATCCGGCGCTGAAGGTGAGAAGAAAACGGCTCTTTTCGTCTGTTTCCCTTTTGGAAAATAACGTTGTGAACGCCCCGCCAATGACAAGGGCGACTGCGAGCGTAAAGGTGAGAAATCCAATAGTCCCATCCTCCGCCCATATCTGAAGGTAGTCATTATGGGCATGGTCAGCCACACGGTTTTTCAACTCCTCCATGAACCTTGCCACACCGGCGCGCTCATCTCGTGCTTCCAGTTGTGCAAGCATCGGGTAAAACTGGATGCGGAACATCCCCTCGCCCCAGCCTGCAATGGGCTTCTCCGCAATCATCTCTGACCCTAAGGCGTGAAACATTATCCTTTCCTTGATGGACGAGGAACGCAGGTCGGTTAATTCTTGGAAACGCGCCCAGATTGACTGATTGTATCTGTTAATCGGATTGGGGAATGAGAAAAGGAAAATGGTCAGGGCGGCAACACAGATGAGAATTCCGGGCGCCCAGCCCATCTGCTTGATGACGCCTGTCCGTCTCAGGCGGATAAAATAATAAACAGCGAGCATTCCGCCTCCGGCAGCAATCCCTATAAGCGCACCCCGCGCACCGGTCAGAAGCAGGGCTGGCAGGAATATGAGACATAAAATCAGGCTGATGACGCTTCTTAAGCGTTTCATTCCAAACGGTATTTCTGAAAAGGCAATGAGAAGAAGAGGCGCAAGATAACTACCGAGATATTCAGGGTTCCCGATGGTTGACAGGATATAGTTTCGCCCCAGTTCTGCTAAGGCGGATTCCTCATACACGTATGAAAACCACCGGTTGAGAAAGGGGATACGCGCATACTGGCAGATGCCATAGATGGCAACAAGTGCGCCGGAAAAAAGGATGACGCTCCGTATCTTTTCAAAATCAGCCGCACTCCGGCAGATGAGGGGGAATGTAATCACAATCACAAGGAGGGGCAAGACCTTCATCGCCTCCTTCAGACAATATGCCGCCTCGCCAGAAAACAGGGATGAAATGATGATGGATGCGGCATATCCGAGAATCAGGAGACACACGGGGTCTTTAGTGAATTGATATTTACCGCGAAATAAGAAGAGGCGAATAATGCAGAGCACCGCCGCAGTATTCCCGAGAAATCCCACAAGAAGAAATTTTACATCAAGGACCGTTTCCATTGTCCTAACATGGGGGATAAGAAAGAGTGGAGTGTAGAGTAAAAGTAAGAGGATAAGGCAAAATATTGCCTTATCTACGTATTGATTGGACCTGGAATGGTTAAATTCGGGTTTCATCCCTTGAAGCGGAACTTTATCAGAGTCCAGAGGGCTGAGAGTCCATCCCTCCAGGTAATCTTCTTCCCCTCGGAAAAGTCCCGTCCGCTATAAGTTATTGGCACCTCAAACACCCGGTATTTTCTCTTCAGAACCTTCGCCGTTATCTCGGGCTCGACATTGAAACGCCTTGATTCAATCTTCATATCCTTTATGACGTCCCGCCGGAAGGTTTTGTAGCATGTCTCCATATCGGTCAGGGTGGAGTTGTAAAGGAGATTTGTTACAAGATTGAGAAAAAGGTTTCCCATCCTGTGCCAGAAGAGAAATGCCCGTCCTGAGCCCTTGAACCGAGAGCCATAAACCACGTCGGCATCTCCGCGTAAAAGGGGTTCAAGGAGTTTTGAGTATTCCTCCGGATGGTATTCAAGGTCGGCATCCTGTATGATGACATAGTCGCCGTTGATGTATTTGATGCCGGTGGCGATAGCGGCGCCCTTGCCGCGATTTTTTTCATGAAGGACGACCTTGATGTCGGGTCGTCCGTCAAACTCCTTCAAAATATCCCTCGTGCCATCCGTGGAGCCGTCATCGACGATGATAAGTTCCTTCTCAAGCGGGGATTTCATGACTCGCCCGATAATCGCCTGGATTGTCTTCTTTTCATTATAGACAGGCATGATGACAGAGAGGAGCAAGGCACATTATTCCCTGCGCCGTCGCTAAGGGCTCTGGCGCATCTTCGATTTATTACTGGATTCCCCACATGATATAAAACAAAAAATTAAACTATGGTATGGTTCAGGGTGAAGTCAACAGGAAGATTTTAGCAATGGTTGATGGCATTCTTAGTATCGAAGATGCGCCAGAGCTCTTAGCGCCGGCGCAAGGAGTTTTTTCAGAAGCCCCAACGGTATTCGCTCATGAAGACTTGATTTTTTGAGCCGTCAGATTGATACCATACAATAATTGCATTGCCATTGTTGTCCATTACCACCTGGGGATTATAGGCATTCTGTCCGTCCGGGCTGATGTTGTCAGTGAGATTTGAGGGATTATACCAGACGCCGCCCCGATATTCGCTTTTGAAAATTTGGTTGTATGAGCCGTCAGATTGATACCATGTAATAATCGCATTGCCATTATTGTCCATCGCCACCTGGGGAGATGAGGCATTCTGTCCATTCGGGCTGATGTTGTCGGAAGGATTTAATGGATTGTGCCAGACGCCGCCACGATACTCGCTCTTGAAGATTTGGGTTTTCGGTACGTTGTCGTCTTGCTGCCATGTTATAATTGCATTGCCATTATCGTCCATCGCCACCTGTGGAAATGAGGCATTGGCACTCCATACATCCTGGCTGATGCTGTCAGTGAGGTCGGTGGGATGATGCCAGACGCCACCACGATACTCGCTCTTATAAATATGTTCATTCGTGCCATTTGATTGATACCAGGTGATAATTGCATTGCCATTATTGTCCATCGCCACCTGAGGACCAAATGCGGACTGTCCATCCGGGCTGATGTTATCAGTGAGACTTGTGGGATTAGTCCAGACACCGTTCCGATACTCACTCATAAAGATTTGGTAATTCGCGCCATCGGATTGCCGCCATGTTATGATTGCATTGCCATTATCGTCCATCGCCACTTGCGGGTCATAGGCGGTTGTTCCGCCTGGACTTATGTTATCGGTGAGAAGTACAGGATTAGTCCAGACACCGCCACGATACTCGCTCTTGAATATTCGGTAATATGAACCATCATATTGCCGCCATGTTATAATTGCATTGCCATTATTGTCCATTGCCACCCCGACGTCATATACATTTTGTCCATTCGGGCTGATGTTATCTATGAGGTTTATAGGATTAGTCCAGGCCCCACCTCGATACTCGCTCTTAAATACTTGAGTATTCGCGCCGTCGGATTGATACCATGCAATAATTGCATTGCCATTATTGTCCATCGCAACCCGTGTCCCGTATATATCCTGTCCGTCCAGGCTGATGTTATCAGAAAGACTTGAGGGATTTGTCCAGATTCCGTTCCGATATTCGCTTTTGAAGGTTTGGGTATGGGAACCATCGGATTGGGACCAGGTAATAATTGCATTGCCTTTATTGTCCATCGCCACTTTGGGTGAATTGGCATTCTGTCCGTCAGGGCTGATATTGTCAGTGAGACTTGTAGGATATTTCCAATGCAAGGTTCCAAGGCGGTAGCGTTGCCCGTTGACAATTAATTCAACATTCCCGGCGGCATTGACGTTAAAATATGCATTGGGTCCCAGAGCCATGCTGTCGCCCGGATTGTTTAAGGCACCCGCAAGCCCGAGCGCTTTGGTCGCGGTTGTGGATGTGTCTGAATGTTCTGCATGTATAGCGTTAATGCGTATGCCGCCGATGTAATCCTTATCCGGTTTGAAAGATTCTCGCCAGCAATGTTGACATTCAGCCAGACGGAATCGCCGGCAAAAACGGATTCAGGAATCAGGTTGCCCGGGTCATCGCCGATGATGGTGGAATAAATCCCGTCGGCATCGGGCGTAACAATGTCCATGTCGCTGAATGCGCCGAGTTGATTCCCGCCTATTTCGGCGTCCCAGAAAGTAAACGTTACATCCACGGGAGTCGTAATTGGCTTTCCCTGTTTATCTGTCAGTATCCCCTGATAATTAATCAGTCGTGGCGCCGCAGAGAGTCCCATTGTAAGAGTCATAAATACTAACGCCAATACCAACGTTTTCATTTTCATAGCCGTTTCTCCTTTTAAAAAATACCTGTAAATCAGTATGTTATCCAACCTTGAATATGAGGTCCTTTTATTGAATAACGAACCTGCACAACGCCCGTTCGCATAATGTATGAATCACTTGACGCAACCCCACATACACCCGCCTGACCTATGGCGGATTGGGGATGATTATAAACGGACGTTTCAGCCGCCCCGCCTCCGCAGGTTATTGCACTGAGGGGAATGGCATAATTGTCGCTGGTTTGCGTGGTTGTCGCCACCGCACTGAACACCGCAATCACCATCAGACTCGTGAAAAGCCATCTTTTCATTTCTTCACCACCTCATTTTTGTAAAGTTAATGAATATTGCTATTCGATATTTCATCAATGCAAGGGCAATTTTCCCTGAAGCATCTGAAACAACATTCTTATAATCCACAGGGCAGATTTTCGATTTGTGTATTTATCTTTTTTCCCACGAATAAATACCTTGCTTTTTCTCAATGCACGTTGTTTATAGCGACCAAATGATTAATGGAGGTTTTTACCGCATGAGAAAAACGATTTTTTATGCCTTGATTGCCTTAATTATCTCTTTATCTTTCTCCGGCGTTGCGGAGGTCTCTACAAAGACACTTCAGCTTGCGCTTCAGGACTACGTGAAAAGTCACACGCAAAAAGAATTTGACCGTATTTTCCCCCCGCGAACGACTGTGAGAAATGTTGAAATCCTCACCACGGGCGTCATCGTCCAGCTATCAAGAGATATTACCAATTATCCCTTGCGCCCCGAATCGGTGAAAGAGATTTCAGATTCCCTGAAATCCGTTATTGCACCCGTCATTCCCGGCGCCGCAGTTGTGGTCTATTCGGGTGGACGCCCACTTGCGGCTTATGTACCTCCCATATATCGTGAGATGAAACCTCTGGCGATGGAGGCGCCGACGCCCGCTGTTACTCCCTGGGTGCGCCGCATCTCCAGCGCCGCGCCGGTTCCCAAAGCCGGTCTTTATGGACGCCATCTCTGTCTCTGGGGAAGTCATGGATGGTTTTATGACTCCGCTACCGACATCAGATGGGAATGGCAGCGTCCACGTATGTTCACCATTGTTGAGGACCTCCTGCCCACGTCCTTCATGCTACCATACCTCCTGCCCATGCT
>Ga0172363_10000725_pt1 | contig 25741 bp, 32 predicted proteins | sample LakKivs2_kivu2a2_FD_114541 | JGI IMG/M metagenome (GOLD analysis project Ga0172363, IMG submission 114541) | Sediment microbial communities from Lake Kivu, Rwanda - Sediment s2_kivu2a2 | ecosystem: Environmental > Aquatic > Freshwater > Lake > Sediment | place: Rwanda: Western Province, Lake... | reverse complement strand
GCCTCTAAAACCCAACCTCCTAAAAACTGTTCATCCCTGACAACAGTAGCCGTCAACCCTGGACCAGTCACGCCTGTTCCAGAAACATACTTTCCACGAGGAATTAATTTTGTTGTTAGCTGCATCAATTGACTCTTTCCTGCTGCAGGATCACCAACCAAAAGAATATGTATGTTGCCACGGATTCTCGTTCCATCCTTCAATTGTTTTGGTATACCACCAAATAGTTGAAATATTATCGCAAGTTTAACATCGTCCAAACCAAACATAGTGGGGGCAATAGAAGCAACTAATTTTTCATAAATATGGGGGTCTTTAGCAAAATTCTTAATTTTTTTTTCATCTTCTGGGTCTATTATCAACTCCTCCCACTCTACTTCTACAGCCTGAATATTGTTTGCGTCCAACAGTATGTCCATCTGCCTTGTCTTTTTGCCTCTAACAGTTCTTCTCGGAACTTCTTTTAGTATACCGATAACTTTTATCCTGTTTCCAGGTTCTGTTTTATTTCTCATCTTAGGAGATGTCAAATCTTCTTTCAAATAAATCATAATTTCTGAGGGCCTTTCTCCGGTAGTTATCTCAAAAGGCTCTTCTATAGAAACCCATCTTGCATCATACAATTTTTGTTCGACCTGTCGGAAACCTCTTCTAGCACCACAATAAGGGCATTTATTAGGTAGTTTTATGGTTTGATCTTTTTCAGTCTGAATGACAGTAATTTTTTTCCCGCAATCAGGACACTCGAAAATTATCTCAGAGATTTCTGGTCTAACTTCTGATGCTCTCTTCACTATTCCATCGACACACAATAATTTACCTATATGTTCAGCTCGAACGTCCCTAATTCTTATGTTAGTAGTTTCAGGTAAGTTGAAAAATCTTATACGTATTTTTTCTTTTTGAGGTAGGTCTATTTGGTCTATGGATTCTTCCAAAAACTTTAAGGTATCTTCGGGGATTTTTAGTATTTCATCAACTAGCTCAGGATCGAATTTATCAACAAGAGAAAAATCTATTTCAAGTGACTTTTTTCCTTCAGTAACAGCAGTAGCTAAATCTTTATAATATTTCTCTCTCAAGAATTCTGAAAATCTATCTACGATTTCTTCCTTTTTCATAAATTTAATTCTTTAACGCGCCAACACTATTTAATCTTTTAATAATAGTTTTTACAGAACTTTCAATATCTTCAACTTTTCTGACCCCAGTACATACAACTTTACCCGAACTGAATAGTAAGAATGCTGCTTTGGGATCTTTCATCCTATAAACTAATCCAGGAAATTGTTCTGGTTCGTATTCAGAATTTTCCAATTCAAAGGCAATTTTATCCAAGTTTAATCTTGATGGGAGTTTAGCTGAAGCGACAATGTTTTCTATCTGGATTGTATATTTTTTAGGTTCACCTAGTTTAGCAGCTTTTATCATGTCAACCACTTTCTTCACAACTTTTCTAAGATCAGCAATACTCCTAGCGCCAGTACACACAATTTTACCAGATGAAAAAATTAATGCTGCTGCTTTGGGGTCTTTCATCCTATAAACTAATCCAGGAAATTGTTCTGGTTCGTATTCAGTACCTTCCAGATGTTCAGCTATTTTTTCCAAGGGTATCCTAACACCCAATGAGGCAGAAGCGACAATGTTTTCTATCTTAATGTTAAATTTTGTCATTTTTACCCCCTCTCGAAACAGGCATAATTATATTTTTAAAGTAAGTATTTAAATCGGAGTATTTAAATGTACTCACTCATGCTTAGTAAAAACTCGTTAAACTTCCAAATCGGAACTATAAAGACTTTATCATGCAGTGTTATATCTTCTTCAAACCAAGTAATTATTAATGGAATGAAATTTGTGTTTTTATTAACTTTCAATTTAATTTTAGCTGCGAGATTGTTTCTAAGAAATTTTTTCAATTCATTCAATCTATGTTTTTGATCTTTGGCTGCATACTTCAATCCAGTTTTTTTGTACCTACCTCTTCCCCATTGTTTACAATCTATTAAAAAAGAGATTTTATTTTTAACAGCCAAAACATCTATTTCAAAGCGTCGATCAGTTTTAAATCTGAAATTGCTATGAATATTAAAATCATGCTTTCTTAGTATTTCTGCTATTAGTTTTTCAAATTCTTTCCAGTTCATTTTTTGAACTATTTCTTCTATTTGTTCTCCTTCCAATAGCCTTTGTTTTACTTTATCGAGACTTATCACAATTATAATTAATTTATTGGATTAATATTAAGTGATTAGATGAGTCCCGAAAAATATATCAAGGAAGCATTACTCTATGAGAAAATTAAGGATGGAAAAGTAAAATGTAACACTTGCAATAGACATTGTATTATTTCTTTCAGCAAGTTAGGTTTTTGTAAGACAAGAGAAAATAGAAACGGCAAATTATACACTCTAGAGTATGGTCTTATTTCATCGATAAATGTTAATCCTGTTGAGAAAAAACCCTTGTTTCATTTCTGGCCTGGTAGCAATTGCTTAACGATAGGAAGTTGGTCTTGTACATTCACATGCCCTTGGTGTCAAAATTTCGATATCTCTAAAGTCATGCCAAATTATAGCCAATCCATAATTCTTTCACCAAAAGAAGTAGTCGACAAAACAATAACAAATTTATGCCAAGGCACAAGTATGAGTTTTTCTGAACCTACAACTTTCTTAGAATTCTCAATCGACGTTTTCAAACTAGCAAAAAAGGAGGGTCTTTATAATACATTTATTTCGAATGGATATTTCACTCCTGAAGCATTAAAATTGCTCTTGAAATCAGGTTGTGATGCTTTTAACATTGATATTAAGGGTGATAAAGAAGCAGTAAGAAAATATTGCGGTGCAGATGTTGAATTTATCTGGCATAACATAATAGAAGCAAGAAAAAAAGGTGCATGGGTTGAATTAACAACTCTAGTTATCCCTGGAGTTAACGATGATGAAGAATGTTTGAAAAAAATTGCAAGAAGGATTCATGATGAAGTTGGTGATGATACACCTTGGCACATCTCCAGATACTATCCTTGTTTTCATTTCACGAAACCATCAACACCTGTTAAAACTTTAGAAAAAGCTTTTGAAATTGGGAAGAGTGAAGGGTTGAAGTTCATTTATGTCGGTAATGTTCCTGGGCACAAAGAAAATACTTATTGTCCCGACTGCGGAAAATTGTTAATAGAAAGATTTGGTTTTGACGTTTTAAGTTTTAATTTAACAAAAGATAAAAAATGCCCAAAATGTGGAGAAAAAATTCCAATAATGGGAAAATTTATTAAAAGAGAAAATAAATCTCGATTTTATTATTAACCTATTTTTTTATAATATTTTTTGAGAAATAAAAATTTAGAAAATCTTTTAACATAATGTGTTACTTATTCATTTATTTAATAGAAATCAAATTTAATAGAACAAGGTGTTCTTTTTGAGGGTGCTTGGGATTGATGAAGCTGGTAGAGGGGCAGTCATCGGCCCATTAGTTATATGCGGGTTGCTCATCGATGAAAAGGATGAAATAAAGTTAAAAAAAATTCATGTGAAGGATTCAAAACAATTGACACCAAAAAAAAGAGAGGAGTTAGCACCAAAAATTGAAGAAATTGGCGTTCACATCGTCGTCATTCGTGTTCCTTCCGCAAAAATTGATGCCAATAGAAAAAGAGGTATTAACCTCAACCAAATAGAAGCGATAAAAATGGCAGAGATAATAAACTTGTTAGAACCGGATAAAGCTATAGTTGATGCCCCGAGCTACAACACAAATAAGTTCAGAGATTATCTGTTCTCAAAAATAGAAAACAAAAAATTAAAATTGATTTCTGAAAATTTTGCTGATCAAAAATACCCAGTAGTTTCCGCAGCATCGATAATAGCAAAGGTTAACAGAGATGAGGCCATAGACGAATTAAAGAAGAAAGTCGGTGAGGACTTTGGGGTTGGTTACCCTCATGACCCACGAACTATAGAATTCATTAAAAAACTCGTAGAAAAAAAACATGGCATTCTGCCTGACTATGTAAGGCATACTTGGGATACTGTTGAAAGAATTAAAAATGAGCATAGTCAATTAAGAATCTTGAATTTTTTCAAGAAAATAATAAAAAAGAAGTAATTATTTCTTTAGCCAATCTCCAAGCCTGGATTGAGTTCCTTCTCTTTTAGCTTCTATCAATTTGTCAATAGTATTCTCAATTCTTTCTTGTGAGAAGTCGTGTTCTTCAACCATTAATTTCATTAGTTTATCTTTGTCAGGTTCATTCCATTCTATTTTATAGCTATCAAATACCGGAGGCCTTAAGAAAAATTCATATATTTTATGAGCATCAACATCAAATTTCCATTCTACTTGCTCTAAAACTTTATCTAGAGTTTTATATTCTTTAACTATTTTTAAAGCTGTTTTTGGACCGATACCTTTGATACCTTGCGGGTTATAGTCTGTTCCAACTAGTATTCCAAGAATTACCAATTGCTCTTTAGTTATTTCTAAGCTGGATAGAACTTTATCCAATTCCATGATCTCGGGTTTGATATCTATGTAAACTTCTTGTCTAGGCAATTTTCTTTTTCCAGTTATTGATAAGTTCCTTATTAAACGAGGCGATGAGAACATCAAAGCATCATAATCTTGAGAACCAGAATAATCTGCATCTCCATTCTTACAAATTAATGCGCATTGAGCTTCGCCTTCAGATGGTGCTTGTATCCATGGTATCCCCATAGCATTCAGAACTTTTTTACTCTCTTCCATCATTTCATCAGTAATTCTAACAGCACCTTGAGCATAAACCATGATATCTTCTTTTCTTCCTTCCTCAACTGCTTTTTTCCATTTCTTTCTTGCCTCTTCTCTAACCAATTCTCTCTCCTCTATAGTTTTTTTCTTGAAGTCAGGTGGTTTACCATCATAGACGTAGATTGGTTTTATACCAACATCAATTAGTTTAATCGTACGATAGAAAAGGCCAGATAGATGCGAAGTAATTCTTCCTTTGCTATCTCTTAAAGGTTCACCAGTATCTCTTTGTCTAATAATTGAAAGAAATTGAAACAGTGTGTTGTAAGCATCGATCGCTACTTTCTTTCCACACAAATCTTTAAGTTCAATTTCAGTTTTTGGAATAATGGCAGAAATTTGTACTCCCATATAATCAATAATTAATGCTAATTAGAAATATTAAAATTAGAAGTGGGTGGGAAATCTATTTCTTCTTTTTTTTCTTCTCTTTTTCTTCTTCTTCTTTTAATTCTTTTTCAATCCTCCACTCATCTAATTCCAACCAAATTATGAATAGGCCTATTACCATCAAAAATGGCGGAATTATACCTTGTATTACTGTCCATAAAGAACTCAAAAGATGAACTCTTGGGTATATTTCTCCCACTGTGTATTCATATGCGTACAAACCGAGTGGAACAAGCAATAATACTATCCCGATTAAAAGCTTAACTAACGGATGCATTATTTCACCACCTAAACTCTTTTTAAACCAAATAATATTTAAATTTACTGTAGTATGTGTTTAAGTATGTATCGGTGTTCTAATGGTAAAAGGTTTATATCAACATATTAGAAATACATGGAAGATGGGGAAGACGGGTGCTAGAAGTATTATGAGAAGTAGAATGATTAAATTCAGAGAAGAACCTAGGTTCAAGAAGATAGATAAGCCGACCAAATTAAGTAAGGCTAGAGGACTTGGCTATAAGGCAAAAAAAGGTTTTGTTTTAGTAAGAGCTAGGATTGGTCGTGGTGGTAGAAGAAGACCTTTATATGGTAGAGGCGGAAGAAAACCATCAAAAACAGGTTTAGTAAGGTATACATCAGAGAAAAGTTTAAGAAAAATTGCAGAACAGAGAACACAAAAAAAATATCCTAATTTGGAAGTCCTAGGAAGTTACTACCTTTGTGAAGACGGAATAAGTAAATGGTTTGAAGTAATTTTAGTCGACCCAAACAATCCGGAAATAAAGAAAGATAAAAATATGAAATGGGTTACTGAGAAACAACATAGAAGAAGAGTTTTAAGAGGATTGCCATAAATACAATGAAATAATAATTTGAAATCCTAATTTTATTTTGATTAACATGAATCTCTATGATTTTCATGTTCACCCAGAGTTCTCTGAAGGAGAGAGTTCAATAGAAGAAATAGCAAATAGAGCCAAATTACTGGGTTATAAAGGAATCTGTTTTACAACTTACTTAGACGATAAAAACAAGATTAAAAAAACGAAAGAAATTGTATCTAAACTCTCCAAAAAAATTGGTATTGATATCTTCATTGGGTTTGAAGCTAGAAATGCGAGTGAACTAGAAAGATTGATTAAATTGAGGAGAAATTACGATGTTCTATTAGTTAAAGGTTCTGATTTACTATTGAATAGAAAAGCAGTTCAAACAAAAGAAGTCGATATCCTAACACATCCAGAATACAACAGAAAAGATTCTGGTTTCAACCATGTAATGGCAAAATTAGCTTTTGAGAATGATACTGCAATAGAAGTTAACTTCAGAGAAATATTGAATTCTTCCAAGAATACTAGAGCCAACATAATGCATAGAATTAAGAACAACGTTGAATTGTGTAAAAAATACAAATCACCTATTATAATTTGTTCAGGGGCTGTAACATACTGGCAATTAAAGGATCCTAAAGTGTTAATGTCAATGGGTTGTTTATTGGGTTTAGAATTAAACGAAGCAAAAAAGGCAATATCTGAAATTCCTGAAAATATCATAAAAATGATTAAAGAAAGGCAAGATGAAAAATGGATAAGACCTGGGGTTAAAGTGGTTCGATGAAACAAAAAAAATTGAAAATTCTCATGCCAACGCTGAGAGAAAAAGAAAGATACATAGCCTTTAAAGTCATCTCTGAAGAGGGGGAAGAATTTACTTATTCTGACCTAGAATCAGCTATTTGGAATACGATGCTAGATTTTCTTGGTGAAGAAGGCGTATCCAAAACTTCTTTTTGGTTGCTTAAAGATTGTTGGGACCAAAAAAAACAAATCGGTATTTTAAGGTGTAATCATAAATCTATTCAGGATATTGTCGCTAGTTTGGGATTGATAGATAGGTTGGGCGATAACCGAATAACTTTTAAAATATTAAAAATATCTGGAACGATAAAAAGTATTAAAAGTAGTACATCAAAAAAAGGATAATATTAAAACTCTAAATTATGATTGTAATTGAATGAAAATTTATGAGGTGAAAATGTGCCACAAATGTTACCTGAGTACATGGGTTATGATCGAACTATAGCTGTTTTCTCTCCTGACGGGAGACTTTTTCAGGTCGAATATGCAAAAGAAGCAGTTAAAAGAGGGACCACTTCGGTTGGTTTAGCATTCAAAGATGGAGTCATACTAGGAACAGTGAAGCAAACCGTAAAATTGATTGTACCAGGAACGATTGAAAAGTTATTCAAGATAGACGAACATATTGGGGCTGTAGCGGCTGGATTACTCGCGGATGCCAGGGTTTTAGTGAATCAACTAATGGTTAGAGCTCAAGTTAATAGAATTACATACGGGGAATCTATGGATGTTTGGTCCTTGGCTAAAGTTTTGGGTGATAAGATGCAAATTTCGACTCTCTATGCCGGATTGAGACCTTTTGGTGTATCTTTCCTCGTAGGTGGTGTTGATTCAACAGGTTCACATTTAATCGAGGCAGATCCATCTGGCATGCTTTACGAATGGAGTGCTTATGCTTTGGGGAGAGGCGCACAGATAGCGAACAAGATTTTCAGAGATAAACACAGGAAAGATATGGACGAAAAAAACGCTATAAGACTAGTTGTAAACGTTATAAAGAAGGCTGAAAAAGTTGGTGATTTAGGGAAATCTTTAGAGATTGCAGTAGTCAGGCAAGAGGATAAGAAATTTGAAGTACTGACAGAAGACAAATTAAGAAAGTTATTGTGAATTTGTTATGGTTGACATCGATAAAGCTGTAGTTATTAGATTAAAGAAGAGTGGATTAAAGTTTGAGGTTCTTGCTGACCCTAATAAAGCTTTGGAATTCAAGAAGGGAAAGTCTATCACTGTAGAAGAAATTATAGCCTATCCTGGAGTTTATCATGATGTAAGGAGGGGAGATGCCATACCTGAGAACGAACTTCAAACTAATTTCGGTACTACTGATGTTTTTCAAATAGCAAAGAAGATTATAATAGAAGGAGAACTTCAATTCACAACAGAACAAAAAAGGAAGTTTGTCGAAGAAAAAACAAAAGAAATTGCTGATATAATATCAAGGAGGGGAATAAACCCACAAACTAATACTGTGCATCCGCTGCAGAGGATATTGAATGCCATGGATAAAGCAGGTGTACATGTTGATCCTATAATAGAGGCAGAATTACAGGTGAATAAAATTGTGGAAAGTATAAAACCTTTACTGCCTATAAAATTCCAAAGGATTATAGTTCAAGTTGTAATCCCGTCACAGTTTAGCGGCAAAACATACTCAGTTCTTAAAAGGACTGTTGGGAAATTTGATGAGCAATGGCTGAACGATGGGTCTCTGCAGATAACACTTGATATACCTGCTGGTGCTATGGAGGAAATGTTCAAAAAAATAGGGGACCTTACAAAAGGGAATTTTAAATCGAGTATAATAAAAAGAGTTGACGTATGATGACTGAAACAAGAAATATCGTAATACCCGGGGAAGTTTTAGGAGAAACAAAAGAGAAAAAAGCGAGTTATGGAACGTTCATAGAGGATGGAAAAATAATATCCAAATTTCTTGGTATACCAAAAGATAGTGATGGTTATGTATCTGTTGTTCCTCTCTCAGGTGTTTATCTCCCAAGGAGAAATGATAAAATCATCGGTTTCATAACTGGCGTTGAAAAAGCCGGCTGGGTTGTTGATATAAATGCACCTTGGTTGGCGTTTCTTACAGTTTCAGAAGCCGTGGATGAGTTCATTGATTTTAAAAAAACTGACATCAGCAGGTTCTATGATATTAATGATGTTATATATGTCCTAGTCTCGGATGCGAAAGGTGGGAATGTTCATCTGAGTATGAGAGATCCCATGGCAAGAAAATTAAAAGACGGTGTCACGATTAAAATTACCCCCAGTAAAGTGCCAAGACTCATAGGAAAGGAGGGTAGCATGATTAATGCTATAAAAGAAAAAACAAAAACGATTATTAGAGTTGGACAAAATGGTGTAGTTTGGATTTCTGGCGAAAAAATAGATAAAGCCATTAAAGCGATCAAACTGATTGAAGAAAAATCTCATATCATCGGTCTAACAGATGAAATTACAAAATTGTTGAGTGATTAGATGGGAATGAAAACAGATGAAAAATTGATTGTGAAGGGGGAGAGGTTGGATGGGAGAAAACCAGACGAAATTAGAGAGACCGAAATGAAAGTTGGGGTCATCCCTAATGCCAATGGTTCAGCTCAAGTTAGATTTGGTGATACCATTGCTATAGCTGGAGTTTATGGGCCAAGGCCATTATTCCCAAAACATCTTCAAGAATCTGACAGAGCGATTATTAAATGCAGGTACAACATGGCTCCTTTCTCTGTTGAAGAAAGAATAAGACCCGGGCCGTCAAGGAGGGCAGTGGAAATTTCTAAAGTTACTAGACTGGCATTAGAACCGGTTTTATTCTTAGAAGAATATCCAGAGACTGTAGTGGATGTTTACATAGAGATATTGCAAGCGGATGGGTCTACGAGGGTTACAGGTATAAATGCTGCTTCTCTAGCTTTGGCTGATGCTGGTGTTCCAATGAAAGATTTAGTAGTTGCATTATCTGGTGGGAAGGTTGATGATACACTTATCATAGACTTATGCGGCAAAGAAGATAATTATTCTGAGGCTGATATACCAATAGCGTTTTTACCAAGAAAGAAAGAAATAACTCTTTTGCAGATGGATGGCCAGTTGACACCTCAAGAAATAAAAAATATACTCAAAAATGTACTGAAAGCTGGGGAAGGAGTTTACAAAAAGCAAAAAGATGCTTTAATGAAAAAATATGAAGAATGATTGAATGAGACCAGAATATGTGTTAAAATTGTTGGAAAATGGGGAGAGGGTAGATGGAAGAAAATTGGATGCTTTTAGGGATATTCATATAGAAACCAACATTATTAAAAGGGCTGAGGGTTCTGCAAGAGTAAAGATCGGGAAGACCGATGTTATAGTTGGGATTAAAACAGAAATTGGCGAGCCATTCTCTGATATGCCTAATATGGGAATTTTGAAAACCGGAGCCGAATTCACACCGATAGCTTCACCAGATTTTGAGTCTGGACCACCAGGAGAAGATGCTACTGAATTGGCCAGAATTGTTGACAGAGGGATAAGAGAGTCAGATTGCATAGATCTAGAAAAATTGTGTATAAAAGAAGGGAAGGAGGCTTGGGAAGTTTTTGTCGACATACACATAATCAATCATGATGGAAGCTTAATCGACGCATCAGCCCTTGCTGCTGTGGCTGCTTTAAGAGTTACAAAAATTCCAAAATTAGAAAATGATAAAATCATCAGAGATAAAACTGAGATGAAATTGCCTTTGTTACATACACCGATTACTGTTACTGTAGGAAAAACTTCTGGAAAGTTTATAATAGACCCGTCTAAGGAAGAGGAAGAAATTTTAGATTCTAAAATCAGCATTGCTGTAATGGAAGACGGAAAGATATGTGCTGTACAGAAAAGTGGCGAAAGCAGTTTATCTATGGAAGACATTAACGAAATAATTGATTTAGCCGTGAAAAAATCTAAAGAAATAAGAAAATTGCTGTGATTTCATGGGAAGAAAAATACTGAGTAGAAAATTGAGACAGACTAAGGCCGGTAAGGTTAGATTGGCTCCAAGATGGGTTGATATAAAAAAATTTGGTATTAAGAGAGCTAGGAATAGAAGGGTATCAATAACCAGAAGAAGTTGGAAAAGAAAAAAATTAAGGATTTAATTATATCTTCTATGGACAATTAGTGCCGTATGTGCATTCCATATATACCTGTGCGCAAGTGTGCGATGAAACCCTAATCTTATTACCAGGGGTTTGACATCCTATCGTATTATTGAGGCTTATAGCGACCATCTTTCCTTTATCTAGACTAACTGAAGAAGTTGTAGTAATATTAGGTCCACAGGACAATGTAAAATCACCTGAAAGGTCAATTTGTCCTTGGTTTTGTATGGTAATTGTAGTACTGTTTATTATACTCACGATATTTAATACTCCTTGTGCACAGGTAACAGTCTCGTTGATGCTCCCACCAACAATACCAGTTTGTTGAGTTGATATGGAAGTTAACCAACTACCAATAACGACAGCTACTGATAGGGTGAATGCTATGAGAAGAATGCTTGCTATTAATGGAGATATGCCTTTGATGCCCATCAATAATAATTGACTTTTATCGTTATAAATTATTAACTGAAAAGTTTTAGATAGGTAGAATTGTAAATATTCTTAGTGATTTTATGTACTCAAAAAGAATTCAAGCTGCCTTGAAGAGACAGAATATCAACATTGGAGATTTTGTAAGGATTAAGAAAAATGAAACTGTTTATGAAGGAATGTTGATGCCTAGAATAGAATTGGGGGATACATCCTGTCTTGTAATTAAACTAAACAATGGCTACAACATCGGGCTAAAGTTTGAGAAAGGAGTCAAAGTTGAAAAAATTAAAACTGGTTTAGAAATTGCACATAAACATAAGAAAGTGACAAAAAAAATATTTGATAAAAGATTGCCAACCATTTCTATCCTTGGAACCGGTGGGACAATCGCGAGTAAAGTTGACTACAGAACTGGAGGAGTTTATGCTTCATTCTCTCCTGAAGATATAGCAATGCAGATACCTGAATTGAAAGAGATTGCCAACATCAAGGCCGAAGAAGTAATGAGCATTATGAGTGAGGACATGACTCCCGATAAATGGGTTGAAATAGCAAAAGAAGTTGCTCAAGATGTAAATGCTGGTTATAAAGGTGTAATCGTCACTCATGGCACGGATACTCTGCATTATACTGCTGCTGCGTTGAGTTTCATGTTAAGAGATTTACCATGCCCTGTTGCAGTTGTTGGTGCACAAAGGTCAAGTGACAGAGGTTCATCTGATACCGTTATGAATATTGCATGTGCTGCAAATTTTGTTGCTAATTCTGATGTGGCTGAAGTTTGTACTGTTCTGCATGGGACCATGGAAGATAATTATTGTTTAGCGATAAGAGGGACGAAATCCAGAAAAATGAGCACTAGTAGAAGAGATGCATTTCAACCTATAAACGATATTCCAATAGCAAGAATTTATTGGAAAAGTAAGAAAATTGAGATTTTGAACAAAAATTACAGAAAGAGAAGTAATAAAAGAGTTAAAGTTGAAGATAAACTTGAAACAAAAGTCGCTTTAATTAAGGTATATCCTGGCTTAGATCCAGAGATTTTCGATTTCTACATAAATAAGGGATTAAAGGGGTTTGTAATAGAAGCTACTGGATTAGGACATACCCCGACTTTGGGGAAGTTTTCATTATTACCAAAAATTGAGAGAGCTATAAATTCAGGAATTCCTGTGGTCATAACATCTCAGTGCCTATATGGAAGAACACACCCAACAATATATTATAACCTGAGGGAACTTTCAAAAAGAGGAGCTATTTTTGGTGAAGATATGCTCCCAGAGGTTGCATACATAAAATTGATGCATGTACTTAGAAAGACTAAAAATATGAAAAAAGTTAAAGAACTCATGTTAACGAATATGGCTGGTGAGGTTACAGAAAGAAGTAGAGTAGACACGTTTATGCGGAAATTTTAGAAATAAATCCTCTAAAGTTAGTTTCTCTTGACAAAATCTTTGAGTTAACAAATTCGAATTCACGTTTAATTTCTTCTTTTATGTTTGGATCCAATATTTTGTATTTTAAAATTTTTTGAAGTAAAGCTCTTTTCTTGTAAAAATGATATTCAAAGATGTCAAATTTATCTACCATTAAAAAACTCTTCAAATCTGTTATTATCACTCTAGGAGGCGATGTGACAGTAGCTTTACAAAGTGAAGATTTTATACCTAATCGATTTAAACATGTTTGTGCAAATTTTAACTCTTCCACACTGGTAGAAGCAAATTGAATTTCTCTGTCATGAGAACCAACGTAAGCTTCTCCGGTTAAATAACCTTTTAAATACTCTATAATAAACTTTTTCTCGGTAAGAATGAGTTTTTTGATATATCTAAAAAGCTGAAACAAAAACCAGGTTAATAAAAAATTATTGTAATTTAATGTTAATGTACCCCAAATACTGGTATTTTTTCGTAATTTTCCAATTTTTTGACCTGAATATTGAAAAGAAACAAAATTGTCTTTAGAAAGATTACATTCATATATCCAGAAGTTTCTGGATAAATTTTCTAAATTTTTTAATTCTTCTGATGAAAATACATTTTTTAATTTCCTATTAAAGACGATTCTCCATCTCCAACCTGTGCTGTTAACATAAAACGAGGATATAGTCTTAATAAAAAATGAAATAAGATTCGGCTCATTATTTGTTATCTCTATAGTTTTAGACTTAGATTTTGAACCTTCCGCAATAAAAAAACCAATTGAAAAAATTAATTCATTGTTAACATTAATTGCACTAGGTAAGATTAAAAAATGATTCTTATAGGTTTTTCCTCCATGTTCAGTCCTACAGCATATACATATATGACCTTTAGGAACTTTAGTGATAATGTTTATATTTTTAGATAAAAACCATGTATCAGAGTATCTAAATTTTTTGTTAATGGGTTTACCTTTTTTTCTAGTAATTAAGCCATTTTTTTCTAGTAAATTTAATTGTTTTCTAACGCCTCTGATTCGTAATGATAAATCTTTAGATAATTCTTTAGTAGTTTTTGGGCCTTCATTTAATGAATATAAGATCTTATCTCGGGACTTTAAAAAGTCAAATATATCGTCATTCTCCTTCTTTATGTATAATTTTTTATAAAATTTATTTTCTATTAAAATTGATTTTGTGTTAATTATCATAATTATTATACCTCTCTATAAAATATAAGTTTTTCTATAGATAATTAATTTATTGATGAGGATTTTATGGATTATAAGAAAATTGGTTTGAAATGTGGGCTTGAAATCCATCGACAACTTGATACAAAATCCAAACTTTTCTGTAATTGCTCGACTAGGATGATAGAAAAAACTCCTTTAACGCTAATAAAAAGGCGACAACACCCTGTGCAAAGTGAATTAGGACAAGTAGATGTTGCTGCACAGTATGAATTCTTAAGAGATAGAGTATTTCATTATCAAGTCTTTCCGAGTGAAGATTGTCTCGTCGAGAGTGATGAAGAACCAATTCATCCTCTAAATCAAGAAGCCCTAGAAATTGCTTTACAAATCGCTTTACTGTTTAAGTGTAAGATACCAGAAGAAGTTCATATAATGAGAAAGACTGTGATAGACGGATCTAATACTTCAGCTTTTCAGAGAACGATGATAGTTGGTTTGGATGGTTACATGGAATACGATGGAAGAAAGGTTGAGATAACTCATGCCGCATTAGAAGAAGATGCTGCCAGTATCGTAGAAGAAGATGAAAAAAATAAAACCTACAAATTAAACAGACTTGGTGTTCCTTTGGTTGAGATTGGTACAGGGCTTCTGATTGGTTACACGCCAGAAGAAGTTGAAGAAATAGCATATTTTATCGGGATGACATGCCGCTCTACTGAAAAAGTAAAAAAAGGCCTTGGGACTGTAAGACAAGATGTGAATGTTAGCATAAAAAATGGACCGAGAGTTGAAATTAAGGGCATACAGGAATTGGGGCTAATATCTAAAGTTATTGAGTTAGAAGTTCAAAGACAGATGTCTGTTCCTGAAGTTAAGAAAGAAGTTAGAGCTGCTAACCTCGATGGAACTACTAAATTCACAAGACCTTTACCAGGAGCTGCAAGGATGTATCCAGAGACTGATATACCACCGATACCGATCGATAGAAAAATGGTTCAAAGGATTAAGAAACACCTACCTGAATCATGGATAAAAAAATTGAAAAGATTCGAGAAGAAACTAAATTTATCTGAGGAACTTGCCAAGCAAATAATAAGGTCTGATTATCTTGATTTATTCGAAAAAATAGTCAAAAAGTATAGAGTTAATCCTTCTGTTGCAGCTAATTTGTTTGTCAGCACTTTAAAGGACTTGAAGAAGAGAGAGAATATTGAAGTAGAAAAACTTGAAGATGAAGATTTTGAAGAGTTGTTTAGTCTGCTAAAAGAAAGAAAAGTCATGAAAGAAGCGATTCCTGAAGTCTTGAAGTATAAAGTTGAACATCCTGATGAACCTATTATAGTCGGTGTTAAGAAGTTGGGTTTACAGGCTATTTCTGATGATGAACTGATGATGATTGTTAAAGAAGTTATAGACAAAAACAAAGGGGCGCCTGAAGGTAAAATAATAGGATTTATAATGAGTCGAGCTAGAGGTAGGGTTAAAAGCGAGAATGTGGTTAGGATAGTTAAGAGATTGCTGAAATAGTATTTCTTTATTGAGTTGATTGATGTGGGTTACAGAGCTGCGATTAAAATTGTAGTGATTTTAACTGGTTTAGGTTTATTGCTATACACTCTATACAAGAATCCTTATTTAATATTGCCTTTGGCTTTAGCTGTTGGTGTAGTAGAAGCAATAGATTTTTATAAGTCTAGAATGAACCCGGCTAGAATGTATACTTTTAAGTTATTAGATTGGATTTTGAAGGATTAGTAGTATTCAGTTATCTTCTTGTACATCTTGATTCTTTCTTTCTCTAACCGGCTGATCTCTTGGGATAATTCCTTGGCTTTTTTTGCATCGCCTTTAGCTACAGTTTTTTTGTACAGTTCTTTCAACGAATTAATCCTTTCTACTATATTGTCATAAGTGGACTGTCTTTCAGATAATTCCTTGGCTTCAAGACCAAACTCTTTAGAGATTTCTTTTGTTCTTTTTATTGCCCATTTGGCGACGAGGTAGATGAAGATGATTACAAAAATAGCTACTGCTCCAGTTGCAGCAATTCCAAGAATTTCTAAAGGAGGGATCATGATTTTCTCAATCTTTTCTTTGCTTTTAAAATTTCTTTCATTTTTTCGTCTATTTCACGTATGCGTCTTTCTATATCATTTAAAATATCTCTTGATTGTCTAAGTGCTTCAGCTTTTGTAACACCCAGTCTTCTAAGATCTGGTTCATTAGTTGGCATCCCTTCGATTCTGTCGAGCATGTATTCAGCATTCTCTCTCTCCCCGACCAATTTAATCCTTTCTTCTTTTAGGGCATCCATTTTTTTATCCAGGTCTGTGATTTTATTGATCTCTTTTCTTCTTTCTTCTGCAGCTGTTTTGTATGATTTTAGAGTTTTAAAGTATTCAGTACTAATCTTTCTTCTGCCGAATAAAATGGTTAACACAAAGAATAATACGAAAAAGGCTATTACTCCAAAGAAACCGCCGAATGAGAATAGATAAAGGACTATAGCTGGCAATATGCTAGAATAAAATAAGGCAACAGTAAAAACGAGTGATATTATGATATTTACTCTTTGATTTCTAAATATGGGTGTACGAGTAGCAGTTAAAATGCCCCAGATAATCGCAAAAGTTCCTACGAATGGTATAAAAACATAATAAATGAGATTTGGGGGATGTGTCCATTCTTCTGGTATGTTAAGCCATCTAGATAGTAAAGATTGGGCGTTAACAGATACTGGTATTAACAAAAGTAATAAAATTATCATCAAATATTTTTTCATAAATCTATTATGGAGTTTTTTAAATATATTGCTATCTCATAGAAATTATGTATTTTCTTCTAATTCTGCGAAGCTTTTAGCTGCTTCTTTTTGTCCTCTTATATGCCTCTTCTTCAACTCCAGTAAACGTATTCTATCTTCCCATTTTCTCTTTTCATTCTCTAAGTCTTCTAATTCTGAGAGAGTTGAGATGTTTGTAGGATTAAAATGTGGGTTATCCTTAATTTTATTGATATCTTGCTCAATCTTTATGACTCTATTTCTTAAAAAATTAATTTGGTCATCTATTCCTGCTACAGCCATATCATAATGCCCGAATTCTTTTTTCCAAGTCCATACTATGCCTCTAGAGAAAAGAAATACACCGACTATAAAAATAACAGCAAAAATACCGACTGAATAAATTCCCATGATTGCAAAAAGTGTAGCAACAATCAGAATGAATAAACGCATCGGAAGAGTGGAAAAAGCTATTAAAAAACTTAAAAGACCGTTTAATTTTTTTCTTCTGAAAATCCTGATTCTGTCCAAGAAACCATAAATAATTACAAATATTCCTAGGAATGGAATGAGGCCGTAAAAAATCATATTTTTTGTATTCAACCATTCTTCCGGGAAGCCGAAAACATCAACAAATACACTTTTTATAGTACTTTGGGGGTCTATATCTACTTGAGCTCTAACGTTTATAATAATTAATAGAATTGAAAGAAATCCTAAGATTGAAAACAGTTTTTTCATAATAATATTATTTGTTTTTAAAATAAGTTAATCTAGTTGATTCTAAGCTTTTGATTCTGCCATAAACATCTTTTGTTGTCTTCCTTTGTTTGCCTCTAGAGTTTTTTTCTTAACTACCCATTCATCTCTTCTTTTTTCCCAATAAACTCTCTGTCTCATAAGATCTTCTACTGATCTAGTAAGAGCCTCACCGGTAAGTCTTTTCCCCTTTATTTTTCCTGTTGTATTTGCTGTATTTATTAGGTTATTATAATAATTTATTTGTCTTTCGGCTTCTCTTATTGGTTTATCACATTCACTAATTGCTTTATCATAACTTTCAGTTACTCCTCTCCAACCCCTAATATAACCCTTAGCAAAATAGAAAGTACCTATGAAGAAAAGACCGACAAACAATATAACTGAATACATGCCCATGATGCTAAATAATATTGATACAACTATCACAAACACGCCCAAAGGAACCATAGAGAAGGCAATCAAAAAACTTAAAAGACCGTTTATTGAGTTTCTCCTAAATATGTGAATTCTATCCAAAAAGCCGAATATAATAAGCCATATGCCCATAAGTGGGATGAAAGAATACCATAAGAATGTTTTTGAATTAAGCCAATTTTCTGGGAACCCCAAAGCTGCCCCGACATTACATACGATAGTGCCCAAATCACATTCTGCTGGTGGACCTGCTATTCCTGCATAAAATACACCTGATAACCCTAGTCCTATAATAATTAACAAAAATATAACTGGGGCGAATAAAAAAACATCTTCCTTACTGACCATAATAATATTATAGTTAGGGATATTTTTAAAACTATCCTATATTCTTAAATTTTAATTCCAAGAGTAGTGTTTAAAATTTATCAATTTTTTTAAGTTTCTGTCTTTTTTATATCTTCTTGGACATCTTTCTTTTCATCTTTAATCTGCTTTATTTTTTCATCGGCAGTTGTTTGCATTCGTTTACAGTCATTTATTCTTCTTCGTTCCTCAATTATCATCGAAGTACCAACATTTGGTGCTATTTTTTTAGCTTTTACCTTTTTGAGAATTTCACTTATTTTTTTCTCAGATTCAACTATTTCTTTGCCATAATAAGCCTTAGTTTTCTGTATTTTTCTTGCTTGTTCATCCATTTCCTTGAAAACTCCGGCCGTTGCTCTCATACCGGCTTTAGTAAAAATCGTTGAGAATGATATGAAAATTAATGCACCAAACAAAACTACAGAATAAATTCCCATTACAGAAAATAAAACAGCCACAAATACAACGAATATCCCAATTGGAACAGTGGAAAGTGATACAACAAATGATAAAATTATATTAATTCCCCGGGAAAAAATTCCAACCTTACTTAAAAGCCCGTAGAAAATTGCAGTAATCCCAAGAAGAGGAACGATACATCTCCATATAAGATTTTTATATGTTAACCATGCATTGGGAAAACCAAGAGTTTCTAAACCTGTACATATCATTTCAGGGAATTCACAAGTACCTGATAATATAGCCTCCCAATCAACAGTAAAATAGCCATATGCAAATATTACAATAAGAAGTATAACGAGACCGATATAAATCCCGTAAATCCAATTTACCATATTAAATTATTTGTTGTTCTTAAATTAAAAACCTATAACTTAGTTTCTCATCAAGTTTTTTAAGTCTCCAAACCTAATTATTCTTAACAGAGGGGGTGGGATGAGGAAAAATTTACAGGAAGGTATAAAGAATGAAAAAGGAGCAATCAGCAACGATTTTATACACAATACTTGGTTGTGTAGTCGGATACATATCCCTCTCGCTGAATAATTTTGTCTCAATCTTACTCCTAGTCTTAGGCATTTACTTCATAACAGTCATACCACTATCCAAAAAAATAACCGTCGATAAGCTAACGAAATGGCTTTTTTCAAACACTTTTGTCACTTACTTCCTAGTATGGTTAATCGTTTATATTTTATTGAGCAACGTAATCTAGTGAAAAAATGGACACTAAAATCAACAGAATAAGCCTACAAGGCTTTAAGTCATTCAAGAAAAGAATAGCTGTACCTCTATTCCAGGGTTTCAACATCTTTTGTGGACCTAACGGAGTAGGAAAATCTAATATTCTAGATGCCATCACTTTCGTCCTAGGAGGAGCATCCACTAAGACTTTGAGGGCAGGCAGATTAAATGAACTAATCTATCACGGCAATGGCAAAGTCGCACCAGCAGATTATGCTGCTGTTACTCTCTGGCTTGATAATGCTAAAAAAATCTTTCCTTTTGAAGAAGAAGAAATTGCGATAAAGAGGAAAATCAACAAGAAAGGTGTTAGTGTTTTTAAAATCAATGGAAGGACTACTACAAGAGAGAAAGTATTGGAACTTCTGTCTGCAGCCCAATTACATCCTGAAGGATACAACATCATCATGCAAGGTGATGTGAGTCAAGTCATAGAAATGAACCCGCAGGAAAGACGAGGAATAATAGATGAAATATCTGGAATCGCACAATATAACGAGAAAAAAGAGAAGGCACAAGGTAACCTAGAAGTAGTCGGTGAAAAGTTGAAAGAAGTTGAAATTATACTTACAGAAAGGGTGGAGAGACTGCAAGAATTGGAGACTGACAGGAACACTGCTTTAAAATACAAAGAGTTGAGGGATAAGTTACAGATACTAGAAGCATCCTTAGCTTACAAAAGATATCAATTTGAAAAAACAAAATACGACAAGGTCGAAGAAGAAATAAAAGTTCTTGAAACAGATATACAGGAACTAGAAGATGACATTAAACTTATAGACAAAAGTATTGAGTTAAAAACAAAGAAATTTGACGGAGTAAAAGAAACTATCTTCGTTAGATCAAGAGGAACTGGAATAAGAGAGGAAATTGAAGAGGTCAGGAATAAAATCCTTAGGAATAAAGACAAGATAGAGTCCTACGAGAGAGAGATTAAAAGATTGGATGAAATGATTTCTAAGTTGGGGTCGATGGAGCAGAGAAAACCGATTCTGTTTAAAAAAGGAGTCAAAGCTGTTTTAGATCTGAAAAGAAAAGATGTTCACGGGACAATATCTGGTTTGATAAAAATTCCCAAAGAGTATGCCACAGCCATCGAAATTGCTGGTGGTAATAAACTTCAAAATATAATAGTTGAAGATACAAAAACCGCGACAGATTGTATAAATTACTTAAAGGGTGGTAAGATAGGCAGAGCAACTTTCCTTCCTCTGAACAAAATTAGACCAAGAATTCTTAAAAAAGAACAAAAATCTTTGCTGAAAAAACATGGTGTCATCGGTTTATTGAGTGATTTGATAAATTTTGACAAAAAATATTCTTATGCTGTCAATTATGTCTTTGGAGACACTCTTGTCGTAGAAAATTTAGGGGTTGCAAGAAGGATTGGAATAGGCAATGTCAGAATGGTCACACTAGACGGAGATTTAGTCGAAAAGTCAGGGGCAATGATAGGCGGTTATTACCAGAAGAGGGAAGAAATTGTCGGTGGTGTAGAGATAGACGAATATGAAAACAACAAAAAAGAATTGGAAGAAGAGATAAACTTCCTGAGAGTTGAGATAGGACAACTAAACCAAAAATTAGACGAATTAAGGGAGAGTAAAGAAACTGAGAGCAAAGAAGTTCTTGATTTAGAAAAAGAGAAGGAAACGTTAGAAGAAGAATTGATTCAACTAAAGACAAGAAGAACATCTTCAATCGACAACAGAATGGCTTTACAGGATAAAATTAATAGGCTAAAGATAAGTGGTGCTAGGAAAGAAGCAGAGTTAAACACATTAAAACTTGAAGTAGAAAAATACAAAGACGTTGAATTGATAGACGAAAAACCAACAGTCTTAGAATTCGACATCCAACAAACTACTGCTACATTAAATACCTTGGGTCTAGTCAACATGAAGGCTATTGAAGAGTATGATGCGTTCAAAGGAGAATTTGATGAACTGAAAAATAAGTACGATAAAATTAGAGATGAGAAAAAGGCTGTCGAAGAAATGATCGAAAAAATCGAGAGTAAAAGAAAAGAAGTCTTCTACGAATGCTTGAGATCTATAGATAAAAATTTCAGAGACGTCTTCAAGGAATTGGCAAACGGACAAGCATCGCTAGAGCTAGAAAACCCATTAGAAATTGAGAGTGGTTTGTTGATTCAAGCCAACCCGGCAGGAAAAAGGATGTTAAACATAGATGCCATGTCTGGTGGAGAGAAGGCTTTAACTGCATTAGCATTCTTGTTTTCAGTTCAAAAATACAAGCCTGCACCATTCTATATCTTTGACGAAGTTGACGCAACCTTGGATAAAGTTAATACAAAAAGAATTGTTGAGATGATTAAAAAACTGTCTAAGAATGAGCAGTTCATCGTCATAACTCATAATGATTATACGATTAAGCAAGCAGATCGTGTTTACGGTATATCTATGGAAAATGGTGAATCCAATATACTAGGACTAGAATTACCAAGAGCTGGTTGATCAGTTGAGAATCAAAGAACTACATTTTAAAAGATTCGATAACGGAGAGCTGATGAAGAGTTTAAAGGATTTCATAGAATTAAAAAAAATTGAGGCTGGTTCGATATTTTGTCTTGGTTTTTTAAGCAAACCTGTTTTAGGCTTCTTTAATTGGAAGAAAAAAAATTACAAGAAAATAAACATTGGCAAAGAAGTTGAGATAGTCTCGTGCTACGGAAATTTAGCTAGGAAAAAAGAAAACGACCAGTTAATCATACATCTTCATGGTGTTGTTGCGGATAATAATGGAAAAACTTATGGTGGCCATTTTTTCAAAGCACAAATCAAACTAGTTGAAGCCATGATTTTTGAAACTGATAAACTGACCAGAAGTTTGGATAAAAATACAAAATTATACTATATGGATGTTTGAAATGGAAGAACAAAATTTATTAGAAATGATACTGAAAGAGGAATCTTGGGAAGAGTTGATCTACAACATAGTCTCTTACGAGAGCTTAGACCCTTGGGATATCGACATTATAAAATTGACAGACTCTTTTTTACAATATATTGAAGGAATAAGAATTCTAGATTTCAGGATACCTGCAAAGGTTGTATTGGTCGCTGCAATCCTCTTGAAATTAAAATCAGATATAATTTCGCCACTGAAAATAGAAGGAACTGAATACTATCCTGAAGATATGAAAATGCTCAATGAGTACGAGCAGATCAAGCTTGAACTGGAAAATATGGAATTGAAGCCACCGATGGAAAGACGCGTAAAAAGAAAAGTGACGATAGACGAACTAATCGACGCATTAAAAAAAGCGATGAGAGTCAAACAAAAGAAGGATACTATTCGAAGGAAGTTGGGAAAAAGAATAAGAGCTGAAATTGGTGAAGAAGAGGATATTGAATTGAGGATTAAAACCCTCATGTCTGATATCGACCTTCTACTTACTAAATTAAAGGCAGATAAAGTTATGTTCTCGAAAATCATTGACAAATGGGAAAGGGACGAGATAGTTAGATACTTTATGCCTTTATTATATCTATCATCCCGAGGGAAAGTAAATACTGAACAAAAAGAGTTTTTCAAGGAAATATTCATAAGCAAAGGGGGGTAAACTTTATACCCGATAAAGCGTAATTCCTATTCATGATAGACATCTTTTTCATAGTCCTATTGTTTATCTCTTTCTTTTCGTTGAGCATTTACTCTTTTCATTACGAAAAGAAGGATATTGTATTTTTGTTCATAATAATGGTTCTATTAGTTGCTATCATGAGGTTAGACTGGTACTATTCGCTATTATCGATCCCATTTCTAATTTTGACAATAATTCTCTACAATAAGATGAGTTATACACAACTAGTTTGTTTCAGCATGTTTGGCTCAATCTTGATGGCTTATTTCTTACTGAAAGTTTTTCTCATGTACGAAATAGCCTTTCTACTCCCGATAGCAATATTATCCGTTTTAGTGATGTGCATAATGGCTGTGATAGCAATCTTTGAAGACAACTTGAAAAAATACTTGATTTATTCCAATATCATACAGCTCATGTTTGTTTTGTTAGATTTAACTATAGCAAAAATGACTCAAAAAATCTCAACCCTTGGAACCATCCAAATATTCAATTACACTTTTGCTGGGTTACTTTTCTTCTTAACTTTGGGTGTATTGAGTGGAGATAATCAAAGAAAAAATATTAGTAGCTTACAGGGAACATTTTATGAGGATAAATTAAACGGTTTATTTGCTGTGATTGCTGCAATATCTCTCGCCGGGTTACCTGGATTGAATATTTTTGTCAGCGAATGGTTCTTATTCAAAGCATCTTTCTTAGTCAACCCAGTGATAACTTTGTTTGGAATTTTCATAGCTTTGTTGTTGTTCATCATGTACTTCAAGATCATTAATGTCATATCAGTCGGTAATTTTAATTCTTCAAACATTTCTTTAAAACATATTACTTATGTTAACTTTATTCTTGCTGTTATTTGCTTAATTTTTGGTCTGTTGCCACAAGTTCAACTTTACATACTGAATAAGGTGTTGTGATGAAAAAAAGGAAGAGTATTTACATTGGAGGGGAGGATGACGAACAAAAGGAAACAATGCCGAAAAGATTTGATAAATTTCTTAATAAAAGATTGTTTTTTTTAATAGTGGCAATAGTATTTCTATTACTACTCGCTTTATTCGCAGGGGTTTAGAATGATGATTAAAAAATCTCCATGGATAACAATCTTCAATTCAGGTGGATGTAAAGGATGTGGATTGGAATGTATTATGTTAGTCTCGCCAAAATATGATATTGAAAGATTTGGATCTTTGTTAAGAGCAAGTCCAAGACATGCTGACATACTACTCGTAACTGGAGTGGCAACAAGACAAGCAAGAGATAGATTGAAGAGAATTTATTCACAGATGGCACCGAACAAAAAAGTTCTAGCAATAGGGGCTTGTGCTATTAGTGGCGGTATTTTTAGAAATGCCTACAATAGTAGTAAAGGGATAAATACTGTTATTCAAGTTGATTATTATGTGCCCGGTTGCCCCCCAAAACCTGAAGCAATCATTCATGTATTATTAAAAGCATTACGTGATTTGAACGGAAGAAAAAAGAATTAATTTGAAGGATTTTAGGAAAAAGATTGAAGGATTGAAAGACTTTAGACTTATTACGATTTCGGCTCTTGACTCAAGAGGATGCTATCATTTATTATATCATTTCGATGTAGGCGGAATAAAAACGCTTAAAGTTCTAATCTCAGAGAATAAACCTATAATTCCAAGTATCATGGATATCTTTCCTTCAGCAGAATTCTATGAGAGAGAGATACATGATTTTTTTGGTATAGAGTTCAAAGGCAACCCTAGGTTACATGAAAAAATGTTCTTGCCAGACGATTGGAATGATAGACCACCGCTACAAAAAGATAAGAGATGATTGAATGCACGATTTTAAGTTACCTATAGGTCCGCACCATGCAGCAATCGATGAGCCGTCATGCTTACGTGTATCAATGGATGGTAACTACATTGTTGAAGCTAGTCTTAGATTAGGATATGCACACAAAGGAATTGAAAAGTTGTTAGAAGGGAAAAGGATTGAACAGGGCCTTCATATAGTCGATCACATATGTGGAATTTGCTCTGTGGCTCACCCTTCTTGTTATGTGAGAGCCATAGAAAAAATGTTAAATTATGGACCTACTCCTAGAGTAAATTACATCAGAACTCTTGTGAGTGAATTAGGTAGGATTCAATCACATATCTTCTGGGCTGGTTTCATGTTACATGAAATCGGTTTTGAAACTATGCTGGCTTATTTTTTACGTGAAAGGGAACATATATTAGAAATACTAGAAAGATTGACTGGAAGTAGAGTACACTTTGCAATACATAAAGTTAGAACTGTAAGGAACGATATAAACGATGATGATGTTCGTTTTATCGAGAAAAAAATTGCTGAAGTGGAAAAAAAGATTCCAGATTATGTTAAAACAATTGAAAACAATAAAGTCATTAAAGCGCGATTAGTCGATGTTGGTACGATAACAAAAAAGATGGCTAAGAATTATTCCTTGATTGGACCTATAGCCAGGGGTTCTGGAGTTTTTGTAGATGTCAGAAAAGATGATCCTTACGAAGCATATGAAGAAGTGGATTTTAATATCGTTACAGAAAGGTATGGAGATGCTCATGCTCGAATG
>Ga0172363_10000724_pt1 | contig 25746 bp, 19 predicted proteins | sample LakKivs2_kivu2a2_FD_114541 | JGI IMG/M metagenome (GOLD analysis project Ga0172363, IMG submission 114541) | Sediment microbial communities from Lake Kivu, Rwanda - Sediment s2_kivu2a2 | ecosystem: Environmental > Aquatic > Freshwater > Lake > Sediment | place: Rwanda: Western Province, Lake... | reverse complement strand
TATTACTTTTTTTTGTTATTTTGATCTATAATAATTCTTAAGATGTAATTCAACTAACCCAGGTGTGATAACTGGTTTATCGTTAATTATTGGATAACCAAAAGGTATTATTGTAGAATGCACAGAATCTTGTACGATTTCAATTTCACGGGCAATTTCAATATCTTTTAGTCTTAAACCCAAAAATATTGCTTTAGCAATGAATGTTGCACCATCAATTGTTAGTTGAATACTACCAATGTTTCTTGTTTCAAAACCAGAATTATTTGTTATAAGTTTTTTTGTGCGTCCCCTAGGTTTTTCATAGCCAAGTATTCCACCTATAATAATTGCATCAAGGTTTGTAAAATCCTGTGTTCTAAGTGTTTTTTTTGACTGAGGGTCTAATATTATGCAATTCTTATTTTCAAGTAAATCCTTTGCTCTCTGTTTTTCTACTCCGCCTAGTTTTTTTAAAAAACTGGCTGTTTTTTTATCATTTACCCTTGTAAAAATTGTTTTACCTGACCATAGTTTTACTGCATGTTTATATTCTAGTGTAAGCCATTCGGATAGCTGTGGTTCACAGTGTTCAATTACTAGTATTGGTTGTTTCTTCATATGTTTCAGTTAAGCGTATTACTGAAGTATATAATAACTATTTTTATTAAAAGGAACGTTTCTATTACCACTTGAATTTATTTCTTTTTCATCTGTTGCTTCAAAAGAAAGTTAAGACAAAAATGTTTTAAAATATTTATTTTAACATAAAAGGTTTAAAATCTATACATATTATGAGATACTGCACTATGGTGAGGTTAAAGAATCATCAGGGATACAAAAAATCAATCAATAATTCAAAAGGAGGTTTTTATTTTCCAACAAAAGATGATTATAAGTTTGCAAGAGAGGCAGATATAAAAATCATCTATCAGGATAGTAGTATTGAAATTACTAAATATAAAGAGATTATTGGTCCTTTTTATTGGGATGTAAATGACTATGTCTCTACAAAAATTCGTGAACAGATACTTTCTAAAAGAAAGGAAAAACAATCAGTTATTGTGGGTGTACCGACATGCAACAGCCAGGATCATATCTATAGATATCTTATTGGAGATAAAAAACATAGAGATTTATTTAGTCAACTTAGGGTTATTAAGGAGATGCATCCTGATTGGGATGTTGAGGTAGTAGTTAATGTTACTACACTAAGCAATGAGGATAAAACTGTACAAGTCATTAAACAAGTTCAAAAAGAGGCAAAAGAAAAACTTCCATCTATAAAAGTAACTCTGATCATAATGTCTTTTAAAACAAAAGTTAACGCGATGAATGCCATTGCTGAATACGCAAAAAAAAAGGATGCTACGGTACTATGCTTTGTTGATGATGATACTTTACATTATCCCGAGAACGCATTGCTAAGTAATATCGAGGCTTTATTATGCAGTAATGGTCTTTCAATTGTTGCTCCAATTTATGATCCTGGACCACCAAATTCTATTTGGGAGAGAATAAGATCACTTAGATGGTATTATTCAATAAACATTAGTGCGCCTGGGGAATCAATGGTTTTAGATGTTGCAAGTTACCCAAAAATCCCATATTACCTTAATAGTGATGACCTATATTTAACTGCATATTTTTTAGATGAGAATGCAACCGATCCATTCAGACGTGTAATTATTAACAAGAATTCTCATGCTTTAAGCAAGCTTGCAGGAAGCAACATACTTGATGGGTTGAAAGTTTTACGCAGGAGCGCATATGGTGTTAATCAGCTCTTGTCTTTTCTGCCACCTGAAAAAAGTGTTCTCATAAAAAAAATAATAGCAGGTGAATCTATTTTTTCTAAATTAAAAAAAATTAAATCCAAAGGTAATAATTTAGATGTATTTCTCTTAATCGTGTGGAATGTAATACGATTACCAATTTTTATAATGATAAAAATTGAGTTGAGCATTAGAAAATATTTTGGGGTGCCAAAAAAAACTATTAATTATGATAGAGACTCAGGTACCTCGTATCTTATTGATTAAATATATTAAACTCCTCAATTTTATGGAGAAAGAAATATGACAAAACCTAATGATGATATGAACAAATCCAATACTCTTTTAGCGTTTTTTTTAATGGAATTTAGATATTTTTGGAGTGCTCAGATATTAATTACAACAAAATGTAGTTCTGGTTGCAGGTTTTGTGTATATGCTAAAGTGAAGAAAGAAGACATGTCAAGAGAAATAATCGAAAAAGGGTTTGATTTATTTCAAAAATTAAAAATTCCGCGTATTCTAATATCTGGCGGTGAACCTTTTGAATCATATGATAATCTTGTGCTCTCATTTGAAAAATCATTAGAATTTTTATCTCCAAAAAAAGTTTTCTTAATAACTTCTTCGACTTGGGCTAAATCAAAAGAATTAGTAGGAAAAAAATTTGATCCATTGGTAGAAATGGGATTAGAAAACTTGTTGATGAGTGTAGATGCATTTCATATGGAAAATGTTAAACCAGACAACTATTTTTTAATTTTAGACTATCTAAAGCAAAAAGGCATAACACCGGTTATATTAGTAAGATACAACTATAAAATTAATATGTATCAAAATTTATTTGAAAAAATTAAAAATGAATACAACGCAAAAATTTTTACCGATGTAATAGTTAGAACAGGTGGAGCAGCATCTTTACCATTGGACGAAATAAAAGCAGAGATGAAAGGTTTGAAAGAATTTCAAAATAAATTTGAAAAAATAGATACAAAATCATACTTTTTTTTAAAAAATCCTTTTAAAAACATTTTTACATCAATAGTTAGAACAACCTGTGTTTATCCAACATTATTTCCTAATGGGGATCTTCATCTATGTTGCAGAAAAAACAATAATACAAAAATATGTAATTTGCAAACAGATGATTTTAATCAATGTTTTAAAGATTTTAATGCCAATCGGCTAACTAATATTCGCAGAATTTTATCTCAACCATTGGATTGTGAGAATTGCCCAATATCTAAAATATAGCGTTATTTTTTTTCAGTAACTTAAAAATATGAGATATCATATGAAACTAAATGTTTTTAGAAGAAACACATAAAAAAATATAAATAAAATGTTATTATGAAGAAAACCCTAAAGTTAGATGTAGATTATATTAAAAATCTTGAAGATATTCATTTTACTCCAATTTTTATATTAGGGCAAGCTAGATCTGGAACTAGTCTTATTTATAATATGCTTTCTTTAACAAAATCGTTTAATTATCTGACTACATATCGCATAATATTTTATGACCAAATAGTTTATAATCATATTAATAAAAAAGAAGATTTTGTTAAAAACCAATTTGAAAAATACCTGGAAAAAAATGATATTGTTGATAGAGTAATAGATAAAATAAGGATAACTTCTGATTTGGCAGAGGAATATCAATTTTTACTTTTACAAAAAACTGGAAGTAGGCAGATAGAACTAAAAAGTTTACCTGTATTTGTTGAGATGGCAAGAAAAATACAATTCATATCAGAAAATAGTAAACCATTACTAGTTAAAAATCCGTCTAACTTCTCTGATTTTATTTTTATTAAGAAAATGTTTCCAAATGCTAAATTTATTTTTATTCATAGGCACCCACTTAACATATTGAATTCAACTAGAAATGCTGGTAGAGCTCTTTATTATAATAAATCCCTTTATTATGCGATGCTTGACAAGGATTATAATAAGATTCATAAAAATCCTTTATCAAGATATTTAATGAAAAAATATTACTCAAAATCGTCTATTCTAGGTTTATTTTTTGATACAAGAGAGCTAATAAGATCTATTAAAAATTTTTTAAACAACATTGATAACTTATCAAAAGAGGATTACATAAACATTAAATATGAAGATTTTTGTAAAGATCCTAATAAAACTATAGGTGAAATCATGGATTTTCTCTCTTTGAAAGCAATAGAAAAAATAGATTATAAACCGCTTATTTCCCCTAGGAACCTTCCTATTGATAATAGCACAATCAAAACACAAAAAATGATATATAAAAATATAAAAAATTATTTTGATTTTTTTGATTATGATTAAATTTAAACAGTTAGATGTAATATCGTAGATAATGTTGATATGAAAGAAATAAACTTCTCAGACAAAGTAATTCTAATTGCAGGTGCAACTGGTGGCATGGGTGGAGAAATAGCAAAATTGCTTTCTAAAAATAGATCCAAATTAGCCCTTATCGCTAGAAGTGAAGATAAATTAAAAACACTTTATGATAAACTAAATAACAACGAATGTGAGTGTATTTATAAAATATGCAATATCACCAACAGAGTAGATGTTAAAGAAGCTGTTGAATTCACGTTTAAAAAATATGGTAAAATTGATATAGCTATATTAACAGCAGGCATTTTAGTGCCTAATCCAATTGAAACTTTTAGTAGTAACATCATAAAAGAGTCCATGGAAATAAACTTCTTTGGTAATTTATACTTCATTGAATTTTTATTACCAATTATGAAAAATCAGAAATCAGGTATAATTGCAGCCGTATCAACTCTGACAGATAAAAGAGGGCATCCTAGCTGGAGTTCATATCAATCTAGTAAGGCTGCCTTGAGCATTACTATGGAATGTTTAAGAATAGAAGCGATAAGATATAATATAGACATTATAACAGTAAAACCAGGAACTGTTAAGACCCCTATGATAGGGAATCAAGAAGGTCCTGGTATAATAGATCCTGAAAAAGCAGCCAAAATTATATTGAGAGGAATTAAAAAAAGAAAGAAGATAATAGAATTTCCATTAATGCAGGTTATCCCAACGAGATTATCGGAATTTTTACCTGAAGAAGTATATGATAAAATTCTTCTTAATTTTGATTAAAATATCACTTTGAAAGAATCTAAATTTAAAAAAGCTTATATCTAATTTAAATAATTAGAAATCCAAATAATACTATGGGAGTTTGCTATGATTAAACTTTCTGAAAAATTTAAAAATAGTCTTTCAGGTTCGGAGTTAGTCTGTTATCTATTTTACCGTAGATATCTTAGAAGGACCTATAAATTTTTAAAAGATTCAGAATGGTGGACTAAAGAACAGATAGAAGAATATCAACTATCTCAACTGAAAAAATTGATATATCATGTATATACAAATGTACCATATTATAAAACATTATTTGATAAACATGGTTTAAAACCTAATGATATAAACAATATTGAGGATTTACAAAAAATACCCTTTTTGACAAAGGATATAATTCGCGAAAATATAAATAATTTTAAGGCAAAAAATTATCCTGAACATAAATTTGAATATGTTACAAGTGGAGGTTCATCTGGGGTCCCTTTGGGGCTATTTGATGAAAAATTTGTACGAGTTACAAAGGGGATGGCATATCTTCAAATTCTATTAGATCGAATTGATTGTCATTTGACTGATAAATATGTAGATATTAAAGGTAACATTATCTCATCAAAAGATAAAGACAAATTTTGGGAATATTCGTCATTGAGACGGTGTTTACTTTTATCGTCTTTTCATATAAATGAGAAAAATTTACCAAAATATATCAATAAAATAAAAAGATTTAAACCAAAATATATTTTTGCGTACCCTTCAGCAATCACTATATTAGCTGGATACATGAGAAAAAATAATATTAAACCATTTTCAACGGTTAAAGCAATACTTTGTATGGGTGAAAGCTTGTATGATTGGCAACGAGAATTATTAGAAGAGACTTTTTGCTGTAGGGTTGTTAGTATCTACGGTCATGCTGAACAATCTGCCTTAGCGGCCTCATGTGAAAAAAGTAATTATTATCATTTTTTTCCTAGTTATGGCATTATTGAACTTGTTGATAATAATGGTAAACCAGTGAAAAAAGAAGGTGAAATAGGAGAAATTGTAGCAACTGGTTTTAATAATCTTATTTGTCCATTTATAAGATATAGAGCTGGTGATTTAGGAGTATATACATCTGAAAAATGTTCTTGTGGTAGAAATTATCCAATGGTGAAAAAAATTTTTGGTAGGGTTCAAGAATATGTTGTTACTAAAGACGATAGTTATATTCCAATGGCTGCAGTAAATATGCATTCTAATATTTTTGATAATGTTAAACAATGTCAGTTTTATCAGGAAAAAAAGGGTGAGGCAATTTTATACATTGTGAAAACGGAGGCATATAGTGAAAAAGACACAGAAAAAATAAAAAAAGAATTCTCTCTTAAATTTGGCAATGATTTTCATATTGATTTTGAATTTGTTGATGAGATTAAAAAAACGATGCGAGGAAAACATAGTTATTTAGTTCAAAAGATACCATTTAAATTAGAAGATATTTTAAAGAAATAAAAAATTTTAGAAAAATATCGCTTGTCTTTATTATAATTTAATTATAACAGATATTCCATGAAATAATTACCAATACTTTCGGATTTTATAGTCTCAATTTTTTTATCGTATATCTTAAATCCTGCTTTTTCAAAAAACTCCTTTTCATCTAATCTTACAAGCGAAATATCTACGACCAATCTTTTACAATTTTTATTTTTAGCAATTTCTATAGATTTTTCTAAAAGAAAGGAATCCACGCTACTATCTCTATAATCTTCATCTATTGATATACCATCCACATAAAAATCATCTTTTTTCATATCAACTAGAGATATTCTCATAAAAAGTGGTCTTATAAACATTTTATATTTTATAACTCCATATGCATGCATTAGCTTTAAAAAAGTCAAAGAATCTGTATTTTTTCGTCTATCTATCTGTTCTTGACCCGTATAGCCAATGAAAAAACCAGCAATTTTTCTGCCATCATACGCGGCATAAATATTTTCATAACCATAATGATTTTTTCCTATCTGGATAAGTTTTTCAATTTTCTTTTGCGCTTTTTCTTTGTTTTTCCCAAAAGCATATTTTAAAATTTCCTCGTTTGATTCATATACCAATCTTGATACTTTTTTTAAATCAGCATTGCCAACTTCTAAATGCTCAAACTTCATATTCTAGTTTCACCCAATTTATCAGAAAATCAAAATGATGATTAAATCTATTTTTTATATGCTTTACGTAAAAAATTACAATTTATGTATAGCGTTTCGCAACACTAAAATTCGTATTAACAGAACTTATAAAAGGATAGAGTCCAAATCTTGTACTACTGATAATTCTTTTCATAGTCGGATAAAAAGAGTAAAAATTTTTATACAAATGTTCTACTTCATTTTTCATAAAATCAGGAGTCATATGTTTTGGTTGAAAAACAACATTATTTACTGTGTACTCTGACCAATCCTTTGTAAGTATTCTTTTCTCTTTATCAAGCTTGTCGAATAAAGGAGAACCTGGATATGGTACTATAATCTGAAAACCAGGCATCATATTCCAATCTTTTATAACTTGTTCTGTTTTTTCAAATGTATCTGGAGTATCGGTATCAAAACCAAAAACAAATTCTCCAAAAACATTCATTCCATGATCATTTATGTTTCTTATTGCAGTATGATAATCATCGATTTTATTAATCTCTTTTTTCATAATTTTTAGTGATTCAGGGTTTATTGATTCTACACCAACATGCCATAAAACACAACCTGCTTCACTTGATAATTTCAATAATTCTTTGTCTTTGGCCAAAACATCTATATTTCCAAAACAATTAAATTTTTTATTGAGTTCCTTCATTTCTTTAAATAATTGTTTTGTGTAATTTACATCTATTGTTAGAGAAGGATCGGCAAAAAAGAAAAACTTCCCATTAATTGATTGAATATCTTCAATCACTTTTTCTATAGGTTTTTTGCGAAAAATATGACCAAATTTTATATGATAAATAGAACAAAATTCGCATCCATATGGGCATCCTCTTGAAGCTTGTACTACATCATAATAACCATATTTTTTGTTTTTCTCGCGTAGTGGATTAGGAATAAATTCTGGATCGACTGGATTATTATTTTCATAAAAGGATTCTAGTTTCCTTTGTTCAAAATCTTCTAGCAATTGTGGCCATACAAATTCTCCTTCACCAATGACAACACTGTCTGCGTGTTGTTTTGCCTCAGTTGGTAAAACCGTTGGATGATAACCTCCAAGAACAACAGTTTTTCCACTTTTTCTAAAATTATCAGCTATCTCATATGCAAAGGGAGCTGAAGGAGTTATCGTTGATATCCCTACAATATCATAATCACCTTCATAATCAATCTTTGTTGGTTCTACAATGTTTTGCAATTCCACCGAATATTTTTTTGGTGTTAAAGCCGCAAGTTCTCCAAGAGTAATAGATTCTGTATGTAGTGGCCTCCTTGTTTTTTCATAATGTACATCCAAAAGCAAGATATGCATAGCCATGTATTAGCAAGGATTGATTTAAAATGTTTTATTGTAATTGTTTATTCGAATTTATTTTACTGGTCAAATTAATATAGTCAAATAATATTCTTTTTAGATAAATTGATAGAAAGGCATATGCATGAAATTTCTTTTACTACGACCTGGTTTGAATAGGAAAACATCTTTTTTTATGAATCAGTCTAACTATCCTCCTCTTGGTTTATTATATATCGGAGCAGCATTAGAACGTGATGGTCATAAAGTAGAAATCATAGATTTTTGTAAAGAAACTAATGCAGAAAAACATCTCAAAAAGTCTCTTATTTCATCAGATGTTGTTGGTATAAGTATATGTGCTGGTAATCATAAATCTGTATTAGATATTACCAAAATAATTAAGCAAATGGATCCAACCATCCCTATTATCATTGGTGGTCCTGATAACATATATTTCCCAGAACGATCTTTAAATGATATACCTGCTGCAAATATTAGTGTTTGGGGCGAGGGGGAACAAGTTATCATAGATATAGCTCGATTTTTAGAAGGTAAAAAAAATTTACCTGAGATTCCAGGTATATATTATAAAGAAGATAATATTATTAAAAAAGGTAAAGCGATTGAAATTATTAAAGATCTGGATTCTCTTGATTTTCCAGCACGTCATTTAACAGATAAATATGAATATGGAATTAGAAACAACCAATATCTATTCAAACCAAAATTTACCAGTATGGAAACAAGCAGAGGGTGCCCATACCATTGTCGCTTTTGTATGAGACCAAATAATTCGATTCCTGGGTACGGTTTTAGGCAGAGGTCTGCAGAAAATGTAGTAAAAGAGATCATGGAGATTAATAGGACATACAGTTCAGTAGTTATAGTTGATGATAATTTTCTTGCAAATAAAAAACGAGCTATAGATATATTCCAGAAACTTATTGATAATAAAACTGATATCCATCTAATAATTCAAGGGGCACGTGTTGATTCTGCGGATCCAGAATTATATAAGAAAATGAAGAAAGCTAATGTTAGATTAATTAGTTATGGACTGGAATCTGGTAATCAAGATGTTCTTGATTATTATAATAAAAATTTTACTTTAGATCAGGTCAGAAGGGCTATAAAACTTAGTAGAAAAATGGGATTTATAACCCTAGGGACATTCATTTTAGGAGCACCTATTGAAACCGAAGGACACATAAAAAATACAATTAAATTTGCTTATTCTTTGCCACTTGATATTGCACTTTTTATTCCTTTAGGTTATGCAAGAGGCTCACCGTTATGGATTGATGCAGTAAAAGATAATAAAATAAAAGAAGACGAATGTAATGTTACTGCAGATTCGCATAGAAATCTAGGAAATTTTACTAGTGATGAATTAACTGAAAAAACATATAAAATAGAGAAAAATTTTTACTTAAGGCCGAGATACATTTTTGATCAAATTTATCTATCTATTCGTCGTAGGAACTTCGATTTATTGAAGAATGGTTTTCATTTTATTACTTCCTTTTAGAATCATGAACCAAATTTTAATAAATTAATTGTGTTTATTTTAGGATTATCGCTTGTAAAAAACGTTGATAATTTCAATCTTAATCCTTCAAATTATTTATGTCGCTAACTATATTTTCCCAAATTATAAATACAATAGAAACTCATATATACATTTGTAAAAAATGATTCAACAAATACCTATACAAAACTTTAAAATTAACAAAATCGGAAGAATTCATATAGAAGTTACAAATATTTGTAATTTTAACTGCAATTTCTGTCCAGCTAATCTTTCAAAAAGAAAAAAAATTTCTATGGAATTATCTTTTTTTAAAAAAATTATTGACGAAATCGCTGAAGCAAAAATTACAAAATTTATTGATTTTCATGTTCTCGGCGAACCTTTACTTTACCCGAAGATATTTGATGCAATTAAATATGCAAAACATAAAGGGTTTAATACAAACATTAATACAAACGGGTCTTTATTAGATCAAAAAACAGTAAAAAATCTCATAAAATCTGGTTTAGATACCTTGAGAATATCTATTGTCTCTACAAGAGAAAAAGATTATCTGCCTAGAGGTTCTAAAACTAACTATCATGATTATTTTCAGCGAATACTTACCGCCATAAAATTAATAAATGAATCATCATCCCATATGAAGATAATATTACAGGTCTGGGATACTTCCGATATAAGATATTTTGCTGCTGATAAAGATATACGAATAAACGGAAAAAAAGGAGAATTTAAAGATAGTTTGTTTGTTCTTGTTAAAGATATTCTTTCTGTTCTAAGTAAAGAAGATCATTTTGAAAAAATAAGAACTAATTTAAATAAAATGAATTTCAACAGTGTCAAAAATATATGGACTAATATATGGATTGATGATAAGGTTGCAATCGTCGTATCTAAATTTTTTGATTGGGGTAATTCTTTTACAAAAAAAAGAGTTTATCTAACTAAGATTGGTTACTGTAAGTATGGTAATGATAGCCTAGGTATTTTAAGTAATGGCAATGTTGTTATTTGTTGCATTGACTATGATGGCCGTGTGTGCCTTGGAAACCTACATTCTAGATCTCTAGTTTCAATTTTAACATCAAAAAGAACTCAGGAGATTAGAGATGGTTTAAAAAAATCCATACTGCTTCATCCTTACTGTCAGAGATGTTTTGGTGCAAAAAGCAGATTTATGGTGCTTATTAAGATATTGGCAACTACGTATATCTTTAAATTTAGACTGAGAAAAGAACAGAGAGACATTATACTGTATTAAAAAAACCTACCACACGTCCTGCATCCCAAGCATAATCATGTGTTTTTTTAAGTAATTTTAAAACAATCATCATCCTTCTTCGTTTTTCTTTTTCTTTTATTTTAGGTTCTATCTTGGTAGATTCTGTACCTTCTACATCTGAATATTTAAACACTCCCCCATAATCAAAATTCATCTCTTTGATAAGATCATATGTTTCGTTGAATTCTTCTGATGATTCACTTGGGAAACCAACAATAAATTGTGCACCTATCTCCAAATCAGGATAAGCATTTTTTAATCTAAATATAAGATGTCTTATTTCGTCTTTAGTATAAGATCGACGCATAAGTTCAAGTATCCTATTGCTAGCGGATTGAATTGAAAGTACTATACTCTTGATTTTTTTTCTTTTCAAGATCTCCTCTAACTCATTTTCATATTTTATAATCAATTTTGGATGAGTGACACCTAACCTTATTATATAATTTCCTTCTATTTTTGTCATTTCATCTAAAAGTCTTACAATATTACTGTCGATATCAAGTCCGTAAACACCTACATCATCTGCTTCCAAAATAAACTGATCATGTCCCATTTTTAACGCATCATTAAATTCTTTAATGCATTGATCAACTGGTTTGCTTTTTAAGGAACCTATACCTTTTTTTATCGCGCAATAGGAGCAGTTATGGATGCATCCTCTTGATATTAACAATGTGCATCCCTTGTAGTATTTTTCCTCAAAAATCTTTTCAGCATATATTTGGTCAAGTGGAGGTAACTTTGATAATATGTTATTTTTAAAATAAATATATAATTTTGTGATAAAATTTTGTTTTTTTAGAATTTTTTCCTTAAGATTTGTAATTAAATTTGAAATAAAAAATGTATTATAATTATTCCATGGGGAAAAAGCAGATTCTATCTCAGAAAATTTTATCCTGTTGTCTCTGAATTTCTCGTCAATTTTATCTAAGTTGTCTGTAGGTATTATTGTTCCATCAAATATACTTTCTATTTTATCTTTTGCTATCTTAGGTAAACAACCAGCAACAATTAGTTCCGCATTATATTTTTTAAATTCTTTTATTGTATTAAAGCATCTATCAATTGTTTCATTATGAAATCCGCAAGTAAACAGAATAATATAGTCAGCTTCTATTGGATTATTTACTAATTCAAAATCATTTTCAGAAAAATATCTATACATTTTTTTTGCATCGATTCTTCTTCTTAAACAGCATATTGCATGGATAAAAACCTTTTTATTTTGATTCATTTTTTATCAATTCTTTTTAAACAACATGTTTTATAGATAAAAATTTTTTTATTTATTTTAAGAATTTTTGTTTTAGTGCTTTTTAAAGGAAATAATTTATACAATTTAACCATTACACAAATAGTTGATTTATGTTATTCAAAAGTCCTCTACGTTATTCTCAATCATGGGAAGATCATAGAGTAATTGAAAAGGGGTTAGAAATAAAGAAAGGAGATGTTGTAGTTTCTATACTCTCATCTGGAGATAATTTTCTTAATTTGTTGCGATTTGAGCCAAAAATTATGTATGGCTTTGATATAAATCCAGCACAATTTTATGAAGTAAAATTAAAAATTAAGGCCATAGAAACTTTAGGATATGAAGATTTCATTAAATTATTAGGTTACACAGGAAAAGATGAAGAGAGAGTGAAAATATTTGGTAGTCTCTCAGATAAGCTAGATCCTGAAACATGTAGTTTCTGGGGGAAATACAAAGCAGTTATACGTGGGGGTATAGCCAGTCAGGGTTCTACTGAAAAAAAATTTTCTTTCGAAAGACAAGTAATCAATTTTATCCTAGGGAAATACTATTATAACTTCATTAATTCAAGTGATATAAATGAACGGAAAAAAATTTTTGAAAAAAAAATCGATAAATCTTATTTAAGGTTTTTTTCTAAATTTTTCACAAATAAAACTGTGTCTAACCTTTTATATAATAAAGATTTGGTAAAAAACCTGCCTTCTAACTTTGATTATAATAAAATTTTTTGGGAAAAAAACAGGCGAGTGTGGGTAGACATCGGGTGTAAAAACAATCCATATCGCTCCTGGTTTTTTACTGGGAATTTACCATATGACCAACAATTTTGGCAACCTTATCTTCAAGAAAAAAATTATACTAAAATTAAAAACAATTTAGATAAAATAAAAATTTTTAATAAAGATTTGTGCAGTGGATTAAAAGATATTGATAGCAATAGTGTTAACGCGTTTTACATATCGGATATATTTGATTGGATGAATTTTGATGAAATGGAAAAAAATTTATATGAAATATTAAGAGTTGCTAAGAATGGAGCAAAAATAATAAGTTTTGTTATAATGTATGATAAAGGTATTCCTAAAAGTCTAGAAAAATATTTTAAATATGATGAAAACGAGAATAAAAAATTACTTGAAATTGACAGGGTTGGATTTTATCCAAAAATATGTCTTTGGACTGTTAATAAGTAGATATATCTATTGAGGTTCTGCATCCTCTTTAATTTTTCTTACTTTCAAACGAACGTAATCTGATTATTTCTCTTTGCAATATAGAAGTCAATATTCGAAATAAATAATTTGGTTCTCTAATGGCAATTGCATTATTTGGGCATATTTCTTGGCAGCAATAGCAACGGATGCACTTACTGTAATCTATTTTTGTTTTCTTATTTGTTAATGTTATTGCATTTTTAGGGCATATTTTTATGCATTCCCCACATAGCTTGCATTTGTTGGTTACATAAGGTTTACCTATAGAATTTTTTAGGAAAAAAGAGTCAAATAAAGATATAGTCATTGTAGATATAGCTTCACGATCATTTATTTCGTACTCAAAATTATCTATAACTGGAAAATTTAAAAAATCACCTGTAATTTGAATCTCTTCTTTGCTTGTAACCCCTAAATCACGTTCTTCTCCAAGAGTATTTGTTAATACTAAATTATATGGTATTCCTACTGCATTACATGCAGTTACATCAAGTGCTATTGAATCTTTGCTTGCAAGTAACAAGCCAACTTTTTTTACTTGTCCTGTGCTATCAACTCCTTCAATGGCATCCATAATTGTAAGTCCTGGCTGAACAATGGAATAAAGATCCAGAAGCATCTGGCAGAAATCATATTTCTTTTTAAATCTGAGATGAAACTGGGATTTTGTTGTACCTGTATTAAGTCCGAATAGGTTTTTTACTGATCCACTAAAAACAGTAAGAGGATGTGATTTAATTTTTGGGATATTAACAATTAAGTCCATATCATCAAGAAACTGTGGGAGAAAGAACACTTCAGAGCATTTAGGATTATTCACCGTTGTAGCCTTAACAGCTCTTATTGGGAGCATTTCTATATCTAATTCATTACATACCTCTGCGACTCCATTGAAATCCGCCACATCTTTAAGTGAATGAGTCATTGGAGAGTCCGTTAGATATAATTTTGCTCCCTCTTCTTTAAAAATTTTAGCAACTGCATGAATAACTACTGGATTAGTAGTACCTTCTCTGCTTGTTCTAAACATATTTGGTTTTAATAGTACTTTATCCCCCTTGCTAATAAAAGATTTTACTCCTCCTAGGAAATCTATGTTTTTTTTTACTGTTTTGTATACCTCTGATTTATCATAGTTATTACACCTTATTGCAGTGACTTTAACTTTGGTGTTTTCTTTGGTCATTAAATTAACAATATAATCATCATTTTTTTAAGGTCTTTGGTAAAATTTCGCTATGATACAATTAATATTTTTTTAAAACTTCGCTCTAAGCTCATTTTTTTTAAGACCTTTCATTTTATAATAGATTTTATAATCTAAATTTTTTAATTTCCAGATATTAAAAAAATAAAGTATGTCAAAACTTTTATTTTCAATTATTCTCTTAATAATATTTCTTATGGAATAGAACTCTTTATAGCATTTCATTCCTCCTTGTACTAATTCCTCTGCAGTCATATTTTTTGGTTTAAATACAACGGCTGCCTCTGTGTATTTGACCCAATCTCGAGTCAGAATCCTTCCTTCTTTTTCTAATCTTTCAAATAGGGGCGTACCTGGAAAAGGAGTTAAAACAGAAAATTGTGCTAAATCTAATTTGAGTTGATATGCTAATTTTAGTGTTTCATCAAAAATATCTGTTTTGTCTTCATCAAAACCAAAGACAAAATTACCAAGAATCTTCATTTTATATTTATGAATTTTTTGAACTGTTTTTTCATAATCCTCGACTTTATTGGTTTTTTTACCTATTGAATTAATGGTATCTTGTGATATTGATTCAAAACCAACAAGCCAATACTGACATCCAGCTTCACTTGCCAATTTTAAAAGTTCATCATCTCTACCTAAAACGTTTGCATTTCCATAGCAGGTGAATCTTTTGTTCAGTCAATCATTTCTTTAAAAAGAGATTTTGAGTACGCTGGATTTGCAGTCATTGAAGGGGAGAAAAAAAAGATATATCTATTTTTTATCGTTTTTATTTCTTCGATAACGTGGTCTACTGGTCTCATTCTGAAAACACCGCCTCCAACTCTATGAGAAACTGCACAGAATTCACATCCAACTGGACAACCCCTTGAGGCTTCAAGTGCTGCAACAAAAGGACGATTACTACCTGCTTGTCTGTTCGCAGGAGGAATAAGGTCAGCATCTACTGCTTTTGTCTGTATATAATATGGTTTAAGGTTACCTTTCTCAAAATCTTCTAGAAGTTGTGACCAGCTGGCTTCTGCTTCGCCGACGACAACACTATCTGCATGTTGTTTTGCCTCTTGTGGCATGGCGGAGGCGTGGTCCCCACCTATAACAACAGTTATTCCTCTACGTCTATATTCATCAGCGATTTCATATGCTCTTCTTGTTAGATATGTTAAACAAGATATCCCAACAATATCATATTTATCATCAAATCTGAGGGTTTCATACCGTTCATCTACTATTCTTACTGAATGATTTTTAGGAGTGGCACCGGCAACCTGTTGCAAAGTGAAAAGAGGGTATGTTAAAATAGCTAGGTTTAATTTTTTCCGTATATGTGGCCAAACTAAAAGTACCTTCATAGGAACAGTTAATCTATCTAAAACTTTTATAATTTTGTATATTTATTAGTAATTTTAAACATATCTTTTGTGCATAGAGCTTTATTTAGCACAATTCTAAAAATGTTGAAACAGATTACCAAAAATGTTACTAAATGAAAAATTTTTATTATTTAGCATCCTCTTTGAGATTCCTGATATAGAATTAACCTTTTTTTTAACTCTCAAGGTTCCATCAAGTAGCTCCTCTGGTGTCATGTTTTTTGGCATAAAAACAACATTATTTTTTTCTGTGTATTTTGACCAATCCTTGGTTAGAATTCGACCTTCTCTGTCAAGACGATCGAATAGAGGTGTACCTGGGTATGGTGTTAAAATTGTGAGTTCTGTGATATCAATATTTAAATCGTAAATCATATCAGCAGTATTATCAAATACATTTTTTGTATCTGTATCAAAACCAAAAATAAATGCACCAATTACAGACATCCCATGTTCATGTATTTTTTTTATTGAAGAAGCATAATCTTCGACTTTATTTGATTTTTTATCAAGTTTATTAATTGTTTCTTGTGATATTGATTCAAAACCTACAAACCAATTTTCACACCCTGCTCTACTAGCTAATTCTAAAAGTTCATCGTCTTTGCCTAACACGTCGATGTTTCCAAAACATATAAATTTTTTATTTAAACTTTGCATTGCTTTAAATAACTGTTTGGTGTAATCAGGATTTATTGTCATGGATGGGTCATAAAAATACAAGTGTTTCTGTCGTATGAATTTTATTTCTTCAACGACTTTTTCAATAGGTCTCTTACGAAAAATACGTCCCTCTGGGCTATTAGTAACCCCACAGAATTCACATCCCATTGGGCATCCTCTTGAGGCTTGGATTCCAGAAGTAAAACTTATCCCCTGGTTTATTTTTCTATCGGCCGATTTGATGCATCCTAGATCCACGGGTTTTTCATTTTTATAAAATGGTTTTAATTCATTTTTTTCAAGATCCTCTAACAATCTAGGCCAAATTATTTCAGCTTCACCCATAACAACACTGTCTGCGTGTTGCTTTGCTTCGCCTGGTAATGCTGTTGGATGCCATCCGCCTAGAACAACCTTGGTTCCTTTTTTTCGGAATCTGTCTGCTATTTCATATGCTCTTGGTGCTACAGGTGTTAAACATGAGATTCCAACTAAATCTCCATCCCAATCAAAATCAACATTTTGATATTTTTCAAATATTGCTTCTACCTTTTGTGTCTCAGGTGTTACCCCAGCTAATTGGGCTAATGCCAGTGAAGGATAGATGTTAAATCGATTGGACAATTTCTTATTGTATACTAGATCACTTGTCATTTTTGGTTCAATAAGCAAAATCCTCATTAGCTAGTATCACACCTTTTTGTTAGTCTGAAATAAAAAGTCGGTGCTTAATAGTTTCTTTTAATAAAAAAATATCTTCTTTTTTTTCAGCTTTATAAAGATATTTATTTAAAACATTTACTAGCTTCATCATATCTTCTTTATTTAAATGAGGCTGAACCGGGAGATAAATTAATTGTTTGGAAACTAATCTGGCATTTGGGCAATCGCATTTATAATCTTTAAACATCTCTAAGTCTGGGAGAACCAAATAAGAACCATCTGTTATTACTATTCCTGATTTAAACAATTTTACTAATAATTTTTCAGGATCATCTGTTTTAATGCAATATCTGTAGTAGGTGCATTTAATATCTTTATTTATCAACGCAGGTATTTTTAAGTTTTTATCCAAAATTTCAGCGTTAGTGACTTTAATCATAATGTTTTTATCTAAGCTATTAAGCTGCTCTAATCCTATTGTCGCCTGTAGATTAGTATAAAGAAAACCATATTCTTCTAAAAATTTTTTTTCACTTAAGTTCTGTAACTTTAACACTCCTTCTGATTTCAATTTATTAAACACAAAATTCTTATCAAATAGATATGTTAATCTAAATAAAGGATACGTTACATAATCAAATATAAAATTGGTACCGAAAAACCAATCTGCTGAAGTATTTAAAATTCTTTTAATAAGTACATCTTTTTCGGGCCAACTCAAATTTTTAGCTGTCTCTCTGATTCTCTCATAAATGATGTCATCATTTGTAATAATCATACCACCACCAAAGGTGGATAAATCCTTTGCACATCCAAAACTAAAGTAGCTGATATTGCTTAGTGTACCAACTTTTTTTCCTTTATACTCAGCTCCGATTGCTTGTGCGCAATCTTCTATAACTATTAAATCATATTTTTTTGCGATTTTTTCTATTTTTTCCATATCGCATGGTCGTCCAAAAATATGAACTACTAGTATTATCTTAGTATTTTTCGTAATTTTTTTTTCAATCTCGTTTGGATTTATATTAAACGTACATGGGTCTATATCAACAAAAACTGGTTTTAAACCACAATAGATTGATACTTGAGGTATTAAAGGGAGCATATACGCAGGTATTAATATTTCATCTCCTTCTTTGATATCCAACGATTTTAGAATAAGATATAATGCCATTCTTCCAGATGATGTTGAGATCGCATGCTTGGCACCTAGATACTTTTTAAAAGATTCTTCAAATTTTCTAATATTTTCTCCTTCAAATATTTTATCTGACAACATCATTTTATATGTGGTAAAAAGATTTTTTTTTGACGACATTATATGATATGATATTTTTCTGTCATTAAATCTAGGTGATATATCAGTATATGATTCAGTATCAAATGTTTGTAATTTATTATTTTTATGAGAAATATAACATTGTAATTTACCTAATTTTTCTTCTTCTCGTAATATTTTAACTATTTCAGGCTCGTTTTTCATAAAACCTCATCTAAAATGATTACATAAAAAAACAAATTTATCAATAATTGAAATTATTGCATTACTCATTTGGCATCCCATCCAACCAATATTTTAATATATGAAATAAATTTGGGTTTAAAACACTTGCGGGAATATAACCTTACGTAACCCCCAGTCATTTCATGATTCTGAACAAAAAATCTAGACATTGTTTTCTTTGCAGAGATTTATTATATTCATTAATTAAGTTTATGTTATTATTAGAACCAAAATATAAAAGATTGTTATAATGATAACAAAAAGAATTCTATAACACAAATCTATAAAAAATTATATAAGTCTCTGTATTTCTTTTTTTAATAATCGACTTATTGTTTCACCATTTGCTTTACCACGGATTTTTTTCATTATGATACCCATTAATAAATCATGAGCATTTAGTCCATACTGCTTTATAAATTCTTTTTTTTCTGTCACGGTTTCTCTAATGATTCGTATGATTTCTGTTTCATCTAAAATATACAAATTACAAGCTGCTATGGCATCATCTATATCCTCTGTGTTATGTTCTAAGAGATATATGAGAATCTCAGGAACTGCCTCCTTGTCGTATTTTCCATCAGAAAATGCAGAAAAAACATTAACAAGTATTTTATCATCAATTTTTTTTGGATCCATCCCCCTTTTTTTTAATGTTGCAAAGGTGTTGAGAAAAGTCTTAAGAATAACATTTTTTTGTTCAGGGAATTGTATTAATAGTCTTTCAAATTTTTTTTCATAGCCGCTAATAATTATCTGTTTTTTTTGTTCGTCATTAAGTTTAGAATTTTCTAGTAATGATATGTGTTGTTCCACTTTGCTTTTAATAAGATTTTTTTCTTCTATTCTGTCAGCATCGATAACAATTTTTTCAATCTCAAGTTTATCATTTTGATATGAAATTATCGCGCCTGACAATAGTTCAGTTCCATGTTTTGTATCATCTAATATAGATAATTTTAGGTCTTTTGCATCTTTTTCAAATATTTTTTTTATTATTTGTTCCATATCGTTGTTAAGATTAATCATAAATAACTGTTTTATACCTGGTGTATAGTAGTTTTCATTAATTCTTTTGATTTCATCAGAGTTAATCAAATCTTTTAAGAATATAATCCCATATAGTTGATTTTTATCAATATATGTAAAAGGATTATTCGCCAGGAAACTTTGAATTGCTTTTGATTTGTAATTGTATATCTTAAAACAAAAAATATCAAAAAATCTTTTACTGATTGTTACTGAACTTCCCCATTTTCTTTTATATTGAAAAGACCCATCATTTAAAAAAGATCTGTTATTACCAAAATCTAAAATTTTAATATTGTTTTCTTTTGCCCATAATATAGAAAAATAATAAAGAGCTGCCCCAGCACCTGTTGATAAATAATGTGATGGTTCAGCGATTCCCATGTAACAAGCATGAGAACTATCCCTGTAGTTTACTAGAAGAATACCTGAAATAATATTTTTCCCTTTTTTAACTAATAATAATTTCCCTCTTTGGAATATATCCCTTGTTTCTTCGTAGCTTGTTGTTGCAGGAATAGTTAGCTTTCCTAGTCTTTGTGTTAAATAAGGTAGACGTATATTATGATAAAAATATTCAAACTTACTAGAATCATTCGTTATTTCATATGTATATTCATTTTTTTTGATTATTCTAATGTCTTCAGTAGCACTTTTTTTAAATTTTTTATAGATCTCCTCCATTGGTTGGGAAACATCTAATTTTAATTCAACCCATGCTGGGAGTATTATGAAATTTTTCTTATGTAAAAAACGTGAAAAAAATCTATCTGTTTTTATAAAGACTGCATCAACAGTACGAGTATAAGAATCTAAATATTTGGGTATGTTCCAAATAAAAATATTCCTGACAAATTCTCTTTGTGGTTCTTCAAAAAAAAGCTGATTAGCGATATGATAATATGAAATGTTGTCACCTAAAAACAATAAGGAAATATTTTCCTTTTCATGTTTTTCTTTTCCTCGAACTAAGTATACTGGTAAATAAATGTTTTTAATTCTTGATAAAATACGAAATTTAATGAAGAAAACAATGGGGGAGATAGCCTTTTTTATAACCAATGGAGTGCTATCATAATACTTTTTGTAAGCTTTATAAAATAGATTTTTCAAATCAAAACTCACCATTTGTTTATTTTTTTAAATCTATTTTAGTCCTATAAATTTTATTATATATCCCAGTCCAAAATATCGGTGTTTCTTTTACTGAAATTAAATCTTGAGATAGATTTATATAATTAATTTTAGGTTATTAACTAACTGAGGAAAGGTAGTTGGAAGATGAACAATAAATTAATCGCTTTAGTAATGTTTGTTTTTTTTTTAATTTTTCGAGTGTTTTAGCAATGAATATAGATAATTCAGAAGAAACTATTAATAAAAAATTTTTAGGTTTTTTCAAAGTTGAGCAAGTAAATAGTAAATGGTGTTTCATAGATCCTGAGGGGAACCCGTTTTTTTCAACTGGCATCTGTGGAGTTAGTAGCAGTGGTTTTTATGCACCAGATCTTGGGTATAGTCCTTATAACAAAAATATTATCGAAAAATATGGTAGTGAAGAGCAATGGGCTCAAGTTACACATGATAGGATGAAAACCTGGAATTTTAATACTATCGGATACGGGGATCAATATATGGTTGACACTGGTTTGCCATATTGTGTTCAACTTGGTTTAGCTTTTGACGACTGGATTGGAGGAGGTATTGCTGATTATTTTTCAGATGAATGGATCTCCAAAGTTGATGAGATGTGTAAAGAAAAAGTAGCTCCAATTTCTGAGGATAAAAATTTAATTGGTTTTTTTCTTGATAACGAGGTTCATTGGGGTCCTGATTGGAGATTATTTAATGATTTAGCTGAGGATTATTGTAAAATGCCTTCTGATAGTCCTGGTAAACATGCTCTTGTAGAATTCCTTAGAAATAGATATAATAACAATATAGAAAAATTTAATGATATATGGAAAACAGAATACAAAAGTTTTGATGATCTTCGTAGTGTTACTAGGCTTGGTTTATATTCTCTTAATAAACAGGCACGTGCTGATCGTGCAGCGTTTACCTTTTTTGCTGCTGAACAGTTTTTCAAGGTATGTTATGAGACCATCCGAAAATATGATGGTAACCATTTAATTCTTGGTGTTCGTTTTCAATCTTATTTAACACCTTTAGAGGTTGTAAAAGCTTCAATACCTTATATTGATGTTATTTCTGTGAATCATTATTTTGCACGACCTGTGCTCATAGGACCAATTATCATCATGGACAAACTCTTTGGTTTTGTCAGTACGATGGACATGCTAGAAGAATATTATTCAATCTCTGGTAAACCTGTGCTCATCTCAGAATTTAACATAAGAGCAAAAGATTCAGGTTTACCAAATAAGAAACCCCCTCAGATTCTTTTCCCTGTGGTAAAAACACAAGAAAAACGAGCAGATTTATTTGAAAAAATGATGCAGCGATTCATATCAAAACCATATGCTATTGGTTATCATTGGTATGCATATACAGATGAGCCTAATACTGGTAGGTTTGATGGTGAGGATTCAAACACAGGTATTGTAAATGTAATGGATGAACCATACCCGGCACTTACTGAGAGGATGACAAAGATAAATCATCTAGCACAAGAGAGTGTTAAGAAAAAATCATAATATTTTAATAAAGAACCAGGAAAAAATTAATAACGAATTTAATACTCATGGTGATAAAACATGGTGTTTCTAAGATAGTTGTATTATCAGGTCAAGTGTGCTATAACACCAACTAATAGAAATCTCATGGTTGTTTTTTTTCGTAATTTTCTAAATCATTTTTTTCATTGTTACTAATTATAACAAGACGACATAGAAATGAACATGTATATAACAAAATGTAATTATTTGTTACATTTTATTGTTAGATTTTATAGAAATATTTATATGGAGATATTTTAATGAATATTATAGGGCAGTATATATCTTAAAGGGAGGAAAAAATATGAAAGTAAAAATTATGTCAATAACCATTATACTAATAATGGTCATAGGAATTTTTGGGGCTGTTGGTCATGAAACAAATAATCCTAGTGGAACAAAATCAAATGATTATATATCTGGTGAATTATTAGTTGGTTTTACTAAGAATATAAATGTAAAAGAATTAAACATTGGAGATTATGATCCAATATTAAATAAAGAAATTATCAAAAAATTTGATTCTATAAACTGTGTTCTTGTTAAAATTGATAAAGGAACAGAAAACAAATATATCAATCTATATGAAAGTAATTCAGATGTTTCATATGCTGAAAAAAATGGGATTGTAAGAATGTTAGATTATCCATATGAACCAAATGATCCCCAATGGGTTAATCAGTATGGTCCTAAGAGTATAAATTGTCCTCAAGCCTGGAGTTATAGTTATACCCATAGTGCAACCATTGCTATTGTTGATACTGGTATTCATTTAACTCATGAGGATTTAACAGGTCGTCTTGTCAATGGTTATAACGCTATTAATAATGCAGAACAGCCACAAGATGATAATGGACATGGTACTCATTGTGCAGGTATTGCTGCGGCGGTAACAGACAATGGAAAAGGAATTGCTGGTGTGTGTGGTAAAGTCAACGATATTAATCTTATGCCTGTTAAAGTTTTAGATGCGGATGGCTCAGGCTCATTTGCTACGGTAGCAGATGGAATAACTTGGGCTACTGATAATGGTGCAAATGTTATAAGTATGAGTCTTGGTTCAACTGTAGGATCAGATGCAATTAAAGATGCTTGTGATAATGCATATAAAGCTGGGATAACTGTTGTTGCAGCTGCAGGAAATGAAGGTAATGCTGCTCCACATTATCCTGCCGCATATGATAGTGTCATATCTGTTGCAGCAATTGATTCCAGTAATGAAAAAGCATCTTTTAGTACTTATGGTGACTGGGTAGATCTTGCTGCGCCAGGTGTTCATATTTTAAGCAGCTTTTGGAAAAGTAGTGGCGAGACTAATATTTATGAGTATCTTTCTGGGACCTCTATGGCTTGTCCTCATGTTTCTGGAGTTGCAGCGTTAGGGATCGCAAAAGGACTTAGTGATGTTAGACAGAAGTTGTTTGACACAGCAATTGATATAGGGCATACTGGTACATACTGGAAGTATGGTAAAGTTGATGCTACTTTTGCTGGAGGATCTCAAGACGTTGGGGTAAATATAAAGATCGATAAAATTACTTTAAAAGATGATATTGAAGCTCCAGGCGCAGGAAGCCCAGAATGGTTCTATGAAGTTGATGCATCTCATTCTGATAGAAGAATAGTTCAACAAAATTTATACATCCCAAGTAACGCTCCCTATGAGGAAGATGATGAGCTTAATGGTGATTGGATAAAAGTGTTTAAATTACCTGAGGATTATTCAAATCAAAATGATTGGATGCCTACATATGTACACACCCTTTGGTTAGCTGATAATGATATTCATGTTGCAGCGAACAAAGCACTAGTTAATGTTAAAATAACATTAATGGAGAAAGATCTATTTCTTGATGATATCGCAGATATAAGTTATGAGAAAAACGCGGATGGAGACTGGTCATGGCTTCCTGTTCAACAACTAGCTGGTAGACAATTTAATTGTGTATACGATCTAGTTACAAATAAACTTACTGATTTTGGTGGGTCTAAAAAGAAAGGAGGATCAGATGATGGAGGTTTCCCAAGAGAAACAGCAGGATGGTGGGATGGTAGTCAAGCTGATGGTGAAGGTGCACTTACTTGGAAGGAAGACGATGAGCTAATAGAATTTACTATTACTGATACTTATGAGGCTGTGAAAGCAGATGCTGGAGGCCCATACACAGGTGTTGTTAATGTTGGATTAGAGCTTAGTGGATCTGCGGGAGATGGTGTATCTCCATATACATACAGCTGGGATTTCGGAGACGGTGACACAGGCTCAGGAGAAACAACAACACACACGTATACTGAAACAGGAACGTACACTGTAACATTAACAGTAACAGATGGAGTTGGAGTGAAAAGTACTGATACAGCAACAGTTAATATCGTATCAAATACAGAACCAGATGAACCCAGTATTGATGGTCCATCAAGTGGATCACCTGGAACTACATATTCATTTACATTTTCGGCAACTGATCCTGATGGTAGTTATGGTGATAAAGTAAGTTATGGTATAGACTGGGGTGATGGTAGTGGTGTTCACTGGACTGATTATGTTTCATCTGGTACAGAAGTTACTAAAACACATAGTTGGGGTTCAAGAGGTTCTTATACAATAAAAGCAAAAGCAAAAGATCTTAGTGGTGCAGAGAGTGATTGGGCAACACTTAGAATTAGTATGCCGAAAAATAAAGCTTGTATTAATAAACCATTCCTAAACTTTTTAACAAATCATCCAAACCTATTTATAATATTACAAAAAATTCTACAGCGATTAGGACCATAAAAAAAATCTAAAACACAATATTTTTTTTCTTTTTTTATTTTCTTATAGTAAACTACTAAAATAAAGACTATATTTCGACACCACTAATTGGGCCAGTGGTCTAGTGGTTATGACGTCGCGCTTACAACGCGGAGATCGCCTGTTCAATTCCGGCCTGGCCCATCAACCCCCTATCTATAGGTTTTGTCAAGGTGTTTTAAAATTCAAAGGT
>Ga0172363_10000721_pt1 | contig 25797 bp, 23 predicted proteins | sample LakKivs2_kivu2a2_FD_114541 | JGI IMG/M metagenome (GOLD analysis project Ga0172363, IMG submission 114541) | Sediment microbial communities from Lake Kivu, Rwanda - Sediment s2_kivu2a2 | ecosystem: Environmental > Aquatic > Freshwater > Lake > Sediment | place: Rwanda: Western Province, Lake... | reverse complement strand
TCAACCTCAAGTGGAAGAGAGTCGACACACCGCCGGCGCTCTTCGGTCCGATCCGGGTCACGATGACGCACGCCGTCGCCGTCGAGCGCATCGGCGACGCCACCTCGTGCCTCGTGACGACGAGCGCGCTCACCTGCCGCACCCCGTGAGCCGGAAAGCCCCGCCAGGCCTCATCGCGGTCTCACGGCAACGAGGATGCCCCAAGAAGGGCCTCGTTCCGGCCAGCTGCGTGGCCCACACTTCAGCGCATGCCCGTGGCGGGACGTGCAGGATCAGAGCGCGAGCTTGAGGCCGCCGAGGCGGGCAAAGCGCGCGTAGTCGGCGCCGCCCGCTGGCGCCCTACCGGCCGCACGGACGGGGCAGATCGCCGCACACGCGGACTGGAGCGATCGCTCCGCTCGGCCGATGGTACGCGGAACCCCGGCCGCCCGCCTGCTGCGGGCCGCCCCGCGCCATCCGCCCGGAGATCCGCATCCCCATGAGCATCTGCGAAGGCTTCCCTGCATCCGCGACCTCGAACGGAACGTCCCACCCCGGCTCAGCCGACGCCGTGTCACCGATCGCGACGCCGAAGCTGATCCTCGCCATGCTGGAATCCGGCAAGGGCGTCAGCGACCTCCTCTTCACGCCTGGGCGTCCGCCGCAGGTCGAGAAGCACGGCAGCCTCGAGGGCGTGACGATCCCCGAGCTGCCCGTGCTGACCCCGGAGCACACGGCCCGCATCGCGAGCGATCTCATCGGCGACAACGAGACGGCGCTGCGGCTGCTCGCCGAGCACGGCTCGGCCGATCTCTCCTACTCGCTGCCGGGCAGCGCACGCTTCCGCGTCAACATCTTTCGCCAGCGCGGCACGCATGCGGTCGTGATGCGCGTCATCGCGAGCAGGATCCCGAGCCTCGAGGAGCTTTGCCTGCCGCCGTCGCTCGCCGAGATCGCGACCTACAAGACGGGCATCGTCCTGGTCACGGGGCCCACCGGCTCCGGCAAGTCGTCGACGCTCGCGGCGATCATCGACCTCATCAACGAGACGCGAGCCGAGCACATCCTCACCATCGAGGACCCGATCGAGTTCCTGCACGCGCACAAGAAGGCCACCGTCAACCAGCGCGAGCTGCACAGCGACACGCCGACGTTCGCGCTCGCGCTGCGGGCGGCTCTCCGTCAGGCGCCGAAGGTCATCCTGGTCGGCGAGATGCGCGACCGGGAAACGATCGAGATCGCGCTGACGGCAGCCGAGACCGGACACCTGGTGCTCTCCACGCTCCACACCATCGACGCGTCGAAGACCGTCGACCGCATCGTCGGCACGTTCGAGGCGGGCGACCAGCAGGCCGTGCGCGCGCGCCTCGCGGCCTCGTTCCGCTGCTTCGTCTCGCAGCGGCTGCTGCCATTGAAGACCGGCGGGCGGATCGCCGTGGTCGAGGTGCTGAAGTCGACCATGCGCACGCGCGAGTACCTGGCACGCGGGGAGGAAGGGGCTCAGGGCAAGTCGTTGCTCGACGCCATGCGCGACGGAGCGATCGACGGCATGCAGCACTTCGACGGCGAGATCGAAGGCCTGGTGCGCAAGGGGCTGATCTCGCTCTCCACCGCTCTCCTGAACGCGACGAATGCCGGCAACCTCAAACTGCGGCTCGCCGACCTGCGCGACCTCGAGGAGCAGGACACACCTGCCGCGAAGGCGGCCCCCGCCGCCGAGGAGCCGCCGGTGGACGAGGCCGCCCCGACGACCGAGTCGCTCATCATCCGAGGGCCCGCGCAGTACCAGTGACGTCCGACGGGTCGCGCCGGCGCCGCACTCTCCTGCGTACCCGGCACGTAGACCGACCCAGGACCGCGGCGCGTCCGCTCAGCGCACGCGCCGGCCCTTGATGAAGATCGGCAGCGTCCCCAGGTGGCCGCGCCCGGTGTAGGTCTCGCCGTCGGGCGACAGCGTGACGACCACCTCGAACGTCGACACGCCGTCCCCCGCACGCGACAGGATCTCCCCGGTCGGCAGCGGCACGTTCTCCACGACGAAGACCGGGAACGTCCGTTAGGTCTGTCGGTTCGACTCCGGGACCGAGCGGCACGACGTGTCGAGCCGGCCACCGGGCCCTTCGGTGGTCTCGCAGCGCAGGATGTACAGGTCGGCGCAGAAGCCGGTCGACCGGCAAGTCTCGTCGGGCCACGGCATCGCGGGATCGGACACGCGCCCCTGGTCGATGATCGCCTCCGTGGTCCAGAGTGCCGACTCGAGCTCGGCCACCCGGCTGCCCACGGTCTGCGACTCGACCAGCGCATCGCTGCCGGCGCGCGCGAGGTCCATCAGGGTCGCGATGGTTGCAGCGCGACGAAGCATGGCGTCCTCCCGCTCGGGGGTTCCCTCCCCCACCCGAGACATGGACGCCGCTCGGCGCGGAGCTTTCGGGTGCGCCTCGCGATCACCGGCGCGCGGCCGCGCGTGGCCGAACGAGTCCGTGGCGCACGCGCGCTGGTCCGCGATTGCGTGCCGCGTACGTGGCACGTATCAGTCGGCGCACGAGCTGCTCGTCCGCGAGCGCGAACGGTCACGCCATGCAGCCAACACGACGACTCGACCTCGGCCTCGGGCGCACGCGTGCAGCGCGAGGAAGCGGCCTCGCAGCGGCATCGCCGTGACCGACGAGGACGGCCGTACCTCGGGCTCCAGAGCTCGACGGAAGCGCTACGCACCGCGCCTGTCGCGCGACGCGCGGCGCAAGCAGCTCCTCGAGCATGCGCAGGGCCTGCTGCGTGCCGGCGGCGTCGAGGCGCTCACGATGGAGCGGCTCGCGAGCGAGGCCGGAATCGCGAAGCCCGTCGTCTACCGGCACTTCCCCGATCGCGACGCGATCGTGCTGTCGCTGCTGCGCTCCGAGTGGCAGCGCATCGACGACGCGATCTCCGGGCTCGACCCCGGCTTGCCCTGGGACGAGGCGCTGCGCCGCGCGGTCGCCGCGTTCCTCGACGCGCTCGGGCACCGCTCGTCGTGGCTGCGCACGCTGTGGGGAACGCCGGTGGTCGAGGACGCGCGCGCGAAGCGCCGCGCCGAGCTCGCGCAGATTCTGTCCGCGACCTTCGTCACCCACTTCCGCGTCGACTCCGCCGAGGCGACGACCGTGGCCGTCATGCTGCTCGCCGCCTTCGACGCCGCCGGACGCCGCTGGATCGACGAGCGCCTGTCGCGCGCGCTCGTCGAGGCGCTGTGCGACGACCTCGCACGCGGCGTCGTCGCACAGCGCGCCTGGCGCCCGCGGCGCGCGCCTCAGAAGCCCATGCGGAACTCCTCGCCGCAGGCGTTGACCACGATGTTGCGCGGGTCCCATGCCGGAGCGACCAGGTCTGAGCTCCAGGCATCGAAGTCCTCGCGCAGCCGACGCACGCGGTCGGGCTGACTCGCGGCCAGGTCGTTCTGCTCGCCCGGGTCCGACGACAGGTCGAACAGGTACGAGAACGCGCCGTCGCGCGACTCCCAGAGCTTCCAGGGCCCCTGGCGCACCGCGAGCAGAGGCTCGCTCCGCCAGTAGAGCGTCTCGTGCGGCACGCCCTGCGTCGTGCCGTGCACGAAGGGCGCCAGGTCGACGCCGTCGCGGCGCGGCTCCTCGGGGGCCGATGCACCGACGGCGCGCAGCACGGTCGGCAGCACGTCGAGTGCGGTGACCGGGTGGCCGTAGACCTGGCCCGCGGGCAGCCCGCGCGGCCAGCGCATGAGGAACGGGATGCGCGTGCCCCCCTCGAGCAGCGTCAGCTTGCCGCCGCGCAGCGAGCAGTCGCAGAGATTCGTATAGGCGGCGCAGCCGTTGTCGGACAGGAAGACGATCAGCGTGTCGTCGGCGAGGCCGAGCGCATCGAGGCGGTCGAGGACCGCACCGACGCCGTCGTCGAGGGCGCTCACCATTGCGGCATAGATGCGTTGCCGCTCGTCGGCGATGTCCGGGAAGCGGTCGTAGTACTTCTGCGTCGTCTGCAGCGGCGTGTGCGGCGCGGCGTGCGCGAGGTAGAGGAAGAAGGGGCGGTCCGCGTTCCGGTCGAGGAACTCGAGCGTCTCGCGCGTGAGCTCCTCGGTGAGATACTTGTCGGCGTTGTTCACCACCTGGCGCCCGGGCTCGCGCAGGATCTGCTTCCAGAAGCTCGCGTTCGCGCGCGGCTCGATCGACTCGCCGTTGATGACCCCCGGCAGGTCCGGCTCGATGAAGTTGGTCGAGCCCGCGTAGAAGCCGAAGAACTCCTCGAAGCCACGCGCGATCGGCGCAAACTCCGGACGCGAGCCCTGGTGCCACTTGCCGATGATCCCGGTGTACAGCCCGGCCGCGCGCAGCAGGTCGGCCATCGTGCGCTCGCCGACGTCGAGTCCCAGGCCCTCGGCCTCGACGCGCTCGTCGGAGCCCGCGTTGTACTCGAAGCCGAAACGATTCTGGTAGCGACCGGTGAGGAGCCCGGCGCGCGACGGGCTGCACATCGCCGCGCTCGCGTAGCCTGCGTCGAAGCGCACGCCGCCCTGCGCGATGCGGTCGATGTTGGGCGTCGGGATGCGGTCCGAGACGTACGCGGAGACGTCCGCGACGCCCAGGTCGTCGGCGAGGATCACGATCACGTTGCGCGCCTGCGGTGCGGCAGTCTTCGCGGCGTCGCCGCAGCCGATCGCGAGGGACAGCCCGCCCGCGAGGAGCAGTACCGTGAAGGCGGGTCCGGTTGCCGTTCGTCCACGCCGAGTCTTCTGCGTCATGACCAACCCTCCGGGTTTGCGGTGTCGCGGGAATGTTACGTAGCGCAACATTTCTCCCGTGTCGACAGCGAATCGGTGGCGGCCGCTGCATCAGCCCCGCGTCGCGCCTCGCGCGGCGCACGCGAGGGATCGGCGCCCATTCGACCCGGCCGTTCCCCGTCGCACGGTCCCGCCGCATCCCCCGGGGGAGCGGCCATGAGCGCAGCGCTCTGCGCGCCTCCTCACCCACCCGGCAGGTAGCCGCGATAGCGCAGGTACCCGGTCCATGCGCTGGACCGGCACAGAGTCGCGAGGAAGAAGCGGAGCGAATCGAAGTACGCTTCGCGCTCGACGATCTGGTCGCCTTCCCAGCGCAGACGGTCGACCAGGCGCAGCTCGAACGGTGCGCGGCCGAGCGTGAAGCGGAGGCGCCAGGCGATCAGGACCGTGCGTCCGTCGCTCGCCCAGTCGTCGATCGTGCCCACCAGGTCCGGCAGCCAGCGAAGGAGCCGCTGGAACTCGCGCTCGGCAGCCGCTCGGCCGACGACGGGTGGCGTGACCGGCTGGTAGAGCCGGACATCCGACGACAGCATGCCGACGAAGCGCTCGACGCGCGGCTCGGCCCACGCCTCGGCGAAGCGGCGCACCAGCTCGCCGGCAGGTAGCCTCTGCGGCTCCGTCTCTTGCATCGACGCGGCATACGCGGGCCCGCTGCTGCCTCGCAAGAGCCAGTTCCGTTCGCTTCGAGAAAGCCAGATGCCCGGGCGCAGGCACGACGCGCTCTCGGCGAGCGCGTCGACGGACCGCTCAGCGGCGCGATCGGGCTCGACCCGTGACTCGCTCAGGCCGCCGCGACCCAGTTGCCGTGGAAGCCGTACGGCACGCGGTGCGGCAGACGCACGGTGGCGACGGGCTCGCGCGTGATGTTGCGCGCATCCAGGATCAGGAAGTCGCTCGCGTCGCGCTCGCGGTCGTAGGCGAAGTAGAGCAGGAAGCCGTCGTCCTCGGCAGCCGTCGCGCTGCGCGGGACGAAGACTGGCTCGCCCACGCCGTTCCCCATGCCATGCCAGCGCGTCTCGATCGCACCGCTTTCGAGATCATAGCGGCGAATGCCCGAGAAGAGCGGCGCCGTCGTCGTGTCGTCGTCCCGCCGACCCGCCGCGGCGTAGCCGAACCGGTGCCGCCGGCCGAGCCGACGCTCGTCGATGCGGGGGAACTCGGTCGCTCCGTCGTCGCGCTGCTCGGTCCGGACGGTGCCCGCCGCGAGATCGATGGTCCAGCGACTCAGGCGCGCACCTTCGCGCTCGCCGGAGCCGCTGCGCTGCCGATCGGGGTTGTCCATGAAGTCGAGACGGCGGAACAGCGGGGCATCGATCTCGATCCTGCCGCTCTCCGCGTACGCGTTCATCGGGTGGAAGACGTAGCTCGGCTCCGCGTCGAACCAGCGGACGTCGGCGTTTCCTCCCGCGCGCGGCATCACGCCGAGCCTGGTCGGACGGTCTTCGTCCCAGAAGAACGGGCTGCCGCGCCTGGCGATCTCCTCGAGCGAGAAGACGAGCGGGCAGAGCACGAAGACGACGTGCTCGCGCGTGATCGCGAAGTCGTGGATCATCGAGGGCCAGGCGAGATCGATCTCCTCGCTGCGCAGCAGCGTGCCCGCGCGATCGACGACGTGGTAGCGCAGATACGGCGGAAACGGCGAGTAGCCGAAGAACAGCATCTCGCCGGTCTCGGGATCCATCTTCGGGTGCGCCGTCATCGGTGGCACGAGGCGGCCGTCGAAGTCGTACTCGCCGAGCGTCGCCAGCGTCGCGGGATCGAGCCGCGTGGGGAGGGCTCCCTCCATGAGCGCCAGGAGCCGTCCCGCATGCGAGACGATGTTCGTGTTGGCGGTGTTCTTGAAGGTCGGCATCTCGTCGGCCGACATGCCGAAGATGCCCGGAAAGAGGGCGCGGCCCTGCGCGCGTTCCTCGAGCAGCCCCGTGCTCTCCACCCAGCGGTTCTGGTAGCTCGCACGCCCGGCGGCAAGGCGAACGGCATGGATCATCCCGTCGCCGTCGAACCAGTGGTAGCGGCCGATCGGCTCGAACTCCGAGTTGGGCCCGTTGCGATAGAACGTGCCGTTCAACTCGGGCGGGATCGTGCCCACGACCTCCAGGTCGTCGCTGCGCCCCTCGCCCAGCCACGGCGCGAAGTTCCCCTGCAGATACGGATTACGCTCGGCTTCCTTCCACGGCATGTGGTGATCCCTCCGCCTCGCGCAACCTAGTACACGGCCCGAGACGATGCGAGACGCTCGCAGCCGCGATCCGGGCGACCGATCCGCCGTTGCGCTCCCTGCGGCGCACGACGTGGCAACGCCGCAGGGAGCGAACCTTGCCGGCGGGGCGCCTCGACGGCCCGCCGGAGCGGATGTTCCGGCGACGGAACACCGCTGCGCCGCACTAGCGCTTGCGGGTGAACGCGGCGACGCCGTCGGCGCTGTACGACGCGAGGTACAGGTGCTTGCCGTTCTTGGTCACGGCCACGGCGCGCGCGTTCGACACCGCGAGCCCCGGCCTGCACAGCACGTTGTCGCCCGTCGCCGTGGTGCAAGCGTTCGGGTAGTAGAGCTGCTCGAGCGCGCCCGTCGTCTTGTCGCGCCGGAACGCGGCCACCCCCCCGCTGTCGATCGACGCCACGTAGATGTGGCGACCGTTGTTCGATTGCGTGAGGCCGTGCGGGCCGTCGATCGCAACCGCCGCGGTACAGGTGATGCCGTCGCCGGCCTGCGCGTGACAGCCCTCGGGGGCCGGCAGCTGGGTCAGCACACCGGTGGCCGAGTTGCGCTCGAAGATCGCCAGCGTGTTCGATTCCCGCGACGCGACGTAGGCGTGCTTGCCGTTCTTCCCGACCAGCACCGCCGAGGCACCGTCGAGCCCGGGCGCCGCCGTGCAGGTCACCCCGTCGCCGTCGTCCGCGACGCAGCCGTTGGGAGCAGCGAGCTGCGTCAGCGCACCCGTCATCTGGTTGCGCTGGAAGATCGCGACCGCGTCGCTGTAGTACGACGCGACGTACAGGTGCTTCCCGTTCTTGCTGATGGAGAGGCTGGTAGCACCTTCGAGCGCGAGCGCCGCCTTGCAGGTCACGCCGTCGCCGGTCATGGACAGGCAGCCCTCCGGTGCCGGGAGCTGTGTCAGCTTGCCGGTCGCCTTGTCACGCGCGAAGGCCGCGATCGTGCTCCCGTTCACCGCTGCCGTGTAGACGAACTCGCCGTCCGGGCTCACCAGCACCCTGGTCGGGGTGCCCGGGCCGTAGATGTCCGCGCAGTCCGACGCGCCGCCGCCGGATACCGAGAGGCAGCCGTCCGGTGCCGGTAGCTGCTGGAGTGCACCGGTGACCGGATCGCGCGCGAACACCGCGAGCCCGCTCGCGTACGCCGCGACGTACACGTGGGCGTTGTCCGGGCTCACGGCCACCGCACTCACGCCGACGAGCCCGATCCCCTCTTGACAGGTGACCCCGTCGCCCGCCTGCGCGACGCAGCCGTTCGGGGGGGCGAGCTGCGTCAGCGCACCGCTCCCCGCATCGCGCGCGAACACCGCGACCGCGTTGCTGAACAGCGCTGCGACGTAGACGCTCTTGCCGTCGGGACTGATCGTGACGTCGCTGGCGCCATCCAGACCAACACCGTCGCGGCAGTTGATGCCATCGCCACCGAGCTGCGTGCAGGAGTCGGGTCGCGGCAGCTGGGCGAGCGAGCCGACCGGCTGCGCTTCCGAGGATCGCGCCAGACCAAGAACGAGGGCCGCGAAGACGGCGAGATTCGCCGTCCGTCGAAACCCGAGGGTCGCGACGGCAAGGGGCGACCGGTTGGTGGATTTCATCTTCGTCTCCCTCCTTCAGGAGCAGCCGCGCGCACAGGCGCGCGCGCTCTGGTCGGCGCCGCTGCCACGGGCTTGCCGGCCTACGTCCTGCGGGGAAGGCTGGAATCGACCGGTTACAACGTAACCGTGCCCGGCCCGGACGGGGCTTCGCGCCCCGAAACGGCCCCGGTCTCCACGCCCCGGGGCACTGGTGCACCACCGTCGGGATCGCGGCATCGTCGTTGAAGGACGCTCGTCGTGGCGCGCGGGCTCAGCTCGGCGGGCAGCGGCCGAGGAGCACATCGAGCCGCCTCCGCTCGCGCGACCCGACAACGGCTCCGCCGCTGCGCGCCAGGCGGCGCAGGTCCGCGCAGTCGGTGCCGGGATGGACGCGCGGCAGAGCGTGATCGCCGCGCCGGAACGCCCGCGCCATCGCCGCGGCCGGTGCGCCCGGATTCAGCGCCAGCACGCGCTCGAGCACCGCGGCCGGGTCGCCGGGCTGCGGCCGGCCGAGCGCGATCAGGCCGCCGAGCACGCTGCCGGCGAGCAGCACGAGAAGCGGCGTACGTAGCCGTCCACGTGGTACCGCCGTCGCGGCGCCGGCGCGCGCCGGCCCGTGTCCCAGCACCAGGACGGCCGCCGGGAGCAGCAGCATGACGAGGTTGATGGAGCGGTTCGCGACCTCGAGCAGCGCCTGGCCGCGCGGCGACACGAGGGCGAGGCCGAACCTTGCGTGCGCGAGGTTCACCGCGGTCACCTGGAGCTGGATCGTCGCCGTGGCGAGCGTGACGGCGGTCGCCGCGAGCGCCGCCCAGAGAACGATCCCGAGCTTCTCTCGCGGCGACGAGGACGGGATCGCGAGTGCGAGCCCGAGCGCCGCGACCAGGAATACGGGCAGGTTCTCGCCGTTCCAGGTCCCGAGCGGCGCCTCGAGACCGGTGAGGTGCGTGAAGATCTCGACGTCGGAGCCATGGGTCGTGACGCCGCTGATGATGCTCGGAGGGTCGGCCAGGGACAGCAGCTGCAGGGCCGTCGCGGCGCTCACCCGCGTCAGGAGCCCGTGCAGCGGCAGCAGTGCAAGGTAGACCAGCGCGCAACACGCGACCGAACGAACGACCAGGCGGGCACTACGCGCGCGCGACGTCATCGCCACCAGCCGCGTCGCGGCTCCCGGCCGCGGGTCGCGCCGCAGCCTCGTCGTCGCCGCCGGCCCACGCGTCGATCCAGTGCAGCCAGAGAGCGACGGCGAGCACGATGACGAGAGGCTGCCACACGAAGATGTGCACGCGTTCGAACGCAGCGGGCCAGCGTGATCCCACGATCATCAGGCTCACGACGCGGACCACGTTGATCAGCAGGATCGCCGGCAAACCGATCGCGATCCCGATCGCCTTGGCACGCCAGGGGCCAGGGAACGCGATCACCGCCGCGACGTAGAGGCTCGCTGGCAGAACGCCGTTGCACGCTTCGACGACCAGCGCGTCGAAGCCGTCGAAGGCGAGCTGCTGGCCGCGTAGCGTCGCATCGCCGAGCAAGCCCAGCGCGCCGTGCGCCAGCACGGCGACCAGCCGGGACATCGGTGCGTGTACGGCGCTACCGGCCAACGATGTCATGCCGAGGAGGGCCAGCACGCCCGCGAGGGCAAGAAAGGCCAGCGCGAAGCGCAACGTCGCCGGGGGCGTGCGGACGCCGGCACCGGTCGACGCGTGCGACACGGGCGGGGTGCGGTGGTCGTCGAGAGACATGTGTCGAGCGGTGCCGCCGGACGCGGCTGCCAGACCGCTAGCACAGAACCGCCGGCCGGCGCGCCGCCGGCCGACGGCCGAGCGCTTCGTCCGCGCCGGCCCGCCGTGTCGGCGAGCCGCGGGCATCGGCCGCATCGGCACGAGGGCGACGGACGAGCGCAACTAGCGCTTTACCCGGATCGCCGGAACGCCCATCGTCCCGCCCACACACAGGAGGCTCACCATGTCGATGCAAGTCGTCCGGTTCCGCATCCAGCTGCTGGTCCTCGCGCTCGTCGTCGGCCCCGCCGCCAGCGCCAGCGCGGCGACCGTCAACCTCGCGGGGACTCTCGACGCGGCTCAGGAGACGAGCTGTGCGATGACCAGCACCGCGCAGGGCAGCGCAACCGCGACCCTCGACGACGTGACGGGTGCCCTCGCCTGGACGATCACGTTCGGCAACAACTCGCCGAGCTTCAACAACGGGACGCTCGACTTCGGCGCCGAGCTCTTCTCCCACTTCCACGGCCCCGCGCTGCCCGGCGCCACGGCGGGCGTCAAGCTGACGCTCGCGAACGGCAGCCCCAAGGTCGCCAGCACGACCGTTGCCTCGGCGAGCGACCGCACCGACATCAAGAACGGCCTCTGGTACGTGAACATCCACTCCGCGGGGTGTGGCGGCGGCGAGATCCGTGGCCAGATCGTGCGCGTGCCGTCGTGCGGGGACGGCATCGTGGACGCGCCGGGCGAGCAGTGCGACGACGGCAACGTCGCGGGCGGCGACGGCTGCGACGCGAGCTGCTTTAACGAGCCGCCGCCGCCGGTGCCCGCGATGTCGGGAACGGGCGCCGTCCTCTTCGCGCTGCTGGCGATCACCCTCGCATCACTCGTCCTGCGCCGGCGCGCGCGCGCCGCCCGATAGGCCGATTCGACATCGCCGCGCGTGCGGTAGCGAGCGGCCCACACGCCGCTCGGAGGAACGCATGACCACACCGCTCGCGTGTCTCGCGGTCGTCGCCCTGCTGCCCTACCTGCTGGCAGCGCTGGGCGGCTACTTGACGTACGCCCAGCTCGGCTCGCTCGACAACAAGAACCCACGCCAGCAACGGATGCGGCTCGAGGGTGCCGCGGCGCGTGCGGTGGCCGCGCAGGCCAACGCGTGGGAGGCGCTGCCGCTCTTCACCGCGGGGGTCGTGATCTCCCACCTCGCCGGTGCGGATGCGGCAAGCGCGGCGTGGTGGGCGAAGCTCTTCGTCGCAACCCGTGTGCTGCACGCCATCCTCTACATCGCCGATCTCGACAAGCTGCGCTCGCTGGTGTTAGTCGTCGGCCTGATCTGCGTCGCGGCGCTGGTGGTGATCTCGGCGTAGGCGCGCAGTCGAGGGATCGGCGGCTCCAGGGAAGGAAGCGGGGCTCATTCGTCCCGCGGTGCGGCTGCTCCTCGGTGTCCACCGCCAGAACCGCGACGTCGCGATCGAACGCCCGTGCGCGCATACCATCCCTGCGGGCGGCACGTGGCCACGACGAAGCGTTCGAGGGGAGCAAGAACGCAGCGGCTACGGCACCGTGCGCTGCCGCCTGCTATTCCCCGCCCTTCGCAACAAAGAGCCCATAGCCACTGCGACGCACGATCGTGCCCGGGCTGCCGAAGTCGGTGGCCCAGCAGGTGGTCGGGTTGTGGAGCTCGACGACGACGGAACCCTCGAACGGCCGCGGCGGCGTGGACTCGGGCGTGCCGTGCAGCAACGCCGCACCCTTTCCCCTGACGGCGAGCGTGCCGCTCCCCGCGGGGCTGGAAGCGATGCGCAGGCTGGTCACGCCGTCCGGCGCTCCCGTCGAGCTCCTGTACACGAAACCCTTGGACGTCGACCGCCAGCACGGACGGGATCCGCACGAGGTCGCGGCGGGTAGCATCGCGTCCAACCGCAGCCGACGCGCGGTGCCCTGGTCGAACACACAGAGATGGTAGCCCCCCGCGGTCGTGGGGTCACCGAGCTCGGCCGATGTGGCCGCTTCGAGCTTGGCCGCCGTCCACACGATCCGTTCCTTGCCGGCGGGGCTCACCGCCAGCGACAAGCTGGTCTTGCGCGCGAGAGAACGCTTGCACGCGCGCGGCGTACAGCCGGCGCTGGCATCGCAGCACGCCGAGCACGCAACCATGGCGCACGCTCCGGCGCCGTCGCACTCGTCGATCGTGCAGCTCTCGCCGTCCCGATCGCACGACGTGCCGCTCGGTAGCGGCACGATGGTACACGATCCGGCCTCGCACACGCGGGCGTTGCAGATCGGCGGATCCTCGAGCAACGAACAGCTGTCCAGATCACAGGACGAGGACGGACCGTACCCGGCATCGCATTCCTCGCTGCCGTCCAGCGCGCCGTTGCCGCACAACGATCCGGTATACGGAATCTCGCCGAACGGCGTGGTGACGACGCCGCTGATCGAGTCGCCGCTCGGCGACGCACTGCCCGTCACCGAGAGCACGAACGTAGTCCCGACACCGAACAGGAAGAAACTCTCGGGCCCCGTTTGCGATCCCGAGGCAGAGAAGGTCATGCCGTCCGCGCACCCAGCGCTGAGAGACACCGCGGGCGCACCCGAAATGCTGAAGATGCAGCGGATCGGGGGCGGCGGCGCACCCGGGCTGCCAGCGCGGATCCCCCAGTCGTTCTCGTAGGGCGCGGCGTGTACGGTCCACGCTGCGACGAGCACCACCATGAGCGATCCCGCGACTGACGCCAGCGGCTTCGACATGCGCGAGAAGTCGCGTGAAGCCGTCGCCCGGGTCAACGACGAAGAGCCGTTCGTCAAGAGCCGTTCGACGGTGACCTCAGCCACCGGGGGACACCCCGGTATCTCGGCGGCGTGGCGGCGCACCGACCCGTCCCGCTCGCCTGGCCACCGGGCGATCCGTCGGGAGGTCGCTCGCCTCGCGGGCCCGTCAGGATGGCTCCTAGCGCGGCACGCGCTGCAGCACGCTCAGCAGGTGCGCGTTGAACACCTCCGGATGCTCGCGGTGCATGAAGTGGCCGCCGGGCATGGGAATCACCTGGTATCGACCGCTGAAGCACTTCGCCGCTCTGTCGTAGGCGGACACCGGCAGGATGTCGGAGTCACCGGCGAAGCAGACGGTCGGCACCGAGATCTTCACGCGAAACGTCGGCGGCGGCCGCAACCTCAAGGCCCGGTAGTACCCGAGGGCCGCGTCGAGCGACCGCGGATCGCTGAAGATCTTCTTGACGGCGGCGCTCTCCTCCGGCCCTGGACTCCATGCCGGCGACCACCGGCGGAGGAGCTCGTCGATGTACGCGAAGTCGCGGTCGGGGACCCAGCGCGCGGCACCGGCTCGGCCCAGCGCGAAGAAGTGGCGGACACCCCAGATCGCGCGCGGCGTCGGGGCGATCGAGGCCGGGTGCGGGATCGCAACGGTGGCGAGGAGCCGGACGGCCGACGGCTCGAGCGACGCGGCCGCGTACGCCGCGCTCGCGCCCCAGTCGTGGCCGACCACGACCGCCGACTGCTCCCCGAGCCCGCGGATCAAGCCGAGCACGTCACGGCCGAGCGTGTCCGTGTCGTAGCGCTCCTCGTCCGGGACGGCGGTCGGTGCGTAGCCGCGGGTGAACGGTGCGACGGCGCGGAAGCCGGCGCCGGCGACCGCGGCTCGCGTCGCGTCCCAGGAGTACGGCGTGTCGGGGAAGCCGTGCACGAGCAGCACGAGGGGCCCGCTGCCGGACTCGAGGTATCCGAAGCGAAGACCGTTCGCCTCGACGAAACGGACATCCGCGGGAGCCGCCATGCGCGGGCCTCTAGCCGCACTGGCAGTGATGCGCAAAGGAGCGCGCGGCCGGTCGACCTGGTGCAATCGATGCGGTGATCTGCGCGCAGAAGTCGACCGCTGGAGTGCGATGAACCACCGTCCGAGCGGGGGACTGGGCATCGAGATCCGGCCGATCGAGATTTCGGTGAGCGGACCTACGATCCAGCAGCGCAGTCGCCACCGATGCGAACCTCGATCCGACGCTCGGGACCTTCGGCCACGTCACGCCCAACCCGAGCGCGCCAAGCTCAGACGTTGGACACGGCATCTTGGCACGGGCTCGGACACGCAGACGATCCTGGTTCGCTACGATGGCGACGGCTCCCTCGATGGCACGCTCGGCACCGGCGGGATCGGCGTGAACGCCGGCCCGGACACGGACGGCTGGTCTGGGATCGCCGTGCAGCCCGACGAGTGCCTATCCGTGCCCAGTGCACCGGGCACGGCGCTCCGAACTTCATGCTTTTCCTTCGCGGGCCTAATCCTGCAAGGCGAGGTGTCCGAAGAACGGATGGCCGACGTGCTGCGCCCGCTCGAGGGAGCGGGTCCGGATAGGGGTCATCGTTCCACTTCCGCCGAGGACCGGAGAGAGGTCGCGCATGCATGAGTCGCAGAGCCAGGAAGGGCTGGACCCGGAGGAAGTCGTGCTCCTCGCCGAGCACGTCGGGCACCTGGCTCGGCAGAAGATCGGGAGCATCCAGGCGATCACGACACGCACCAGGATGCTCGGCTTGAACGCGTTGATCGAAGCGGCGCGCGCGGGGGAGTCGGGGAAGGGGTTCGCGGTCGTCGCCGGCGAGGTCAAGACCATCTCCACCAAGGTCGAGCAGCTGGCCACCGAGCTCGAGCAGGAGCTCGTGGCGCAGACGACGCGTCTCGAACGGCTCGGCCGCCGCATCATCGAGCATCTCCGCGGCGAGCGCCTGACCGACCTCGCCCTGAACGCCATCGAGATCATCGATCGCAACCTCTACGAGCGGACCTGCGACGTTCGCTGGTGGGCCACCGACCAGGCGGTGGTCGACTGCGCCGCCCAGCCGAGCTTCGAGAGCTGCAGCTACGCGGCGCAGCGCCTCGGAGTGATCCTCGGCTCGTATACCGTCTACCTCGACCTCTGGGTCTGCGACGCGGCCGGCCGGGTGCTCGCGAACGGCCAGCCCCAGAAGTACCCCCGTGTCTGCGACGCGTCGGTCGCGAACGAGGAGTGGTTCGTCAAGGCGATGGCGACCCACTCCGGTGAGGAGCTCGCGGTCGCCGATGTCGCCACGAATCCCCTCCTCGACGGCGCCGCCGTCGCGACCTACTCCACGGCGATCCGCGCCGGCGGCCGGGGCGACGGCGAGATCACGGGGGTGATCGCGATCCACTTCGATTGGGGGCCGCAGGCGCAGGCGGTGGTCGACGGCGTGCGCTTGACCGCCGAGGAACGACCTCGGACGCGCGTCCTGCTCCTCGACGCGGCGCATCGCGTGATCGCCTCGTCCGACCAGCGTGGTGTCCTCGGCGAGAACTTCCCGCTCCAGGCGAACGGCCGGGAGCGCGGCTCCTACCAGGATGCGGACGGCGCCACGGTGAGCTTTGCGGTCACGCCCGGCTACGAGACCTATCGTGGTCTCGGGTGGTACGGGTGCATCGTGAGTCGCGGCCGCTCCGCGGAGAGCGCCCCGACGCGCAACGGGGCCTCCTGATCTCCGGGGAGGCGCTCCATGAGGGCCGCCAGAGGCCAATGCCGGCGCTCCAGCACGACGACGATGCCGCCCAGGTCGACGATCCGATCACCGACGGGGATGTCGTCGGCACTCACCGGCCGCGCTCATCCGGCGTCGCCGTTGCCGTCGCATGGGCGTACCTCCCCGACTCGAGATCGTCGCGGTCCTCATCGAGCGCCGCCCTCAGCGACCTCTGGAGCTATCGCTTCAGAATGGGCGCCGCCAGGCGGACGACTCCTCGCGACTCGGCCCGCAGCGTCGCGACCACGCGGGTGACGTCGCCACTTCCGGGCGTCACCTCGAAGGTGATCGTCCCCGGCGAAAAGGGACCCGCCACGATCGTGTTGACCTGATGCGCGCCGTCGGCTCGATCGAGGCGGACTTTCTGTCGTAGCCGGATCGGCCCTACGCGGGTGACCTGCTCGTAGTCGCATCGCTCCGGTTCCTCCGCACAGACCACGAACCGAACACCGCGATGATGACCCGTCCGCTGGTGGTACCCCACATCGCCGAACTGTCGCTGCACCTCGTCGAGCGGGCGTCGAATCGACACCGCCGCGGACACCTCGAACATGGCACGACCGCGTCGTGCCGGTGCGACGGTGTCGATCGATGCCGGTCGGGGCTCGCCTGCCGACGATCCGTCAGCCACGAGGTCGCCCAGCGGTCGCTGCGCTGTTCCTGGGTCGTACCCCTTCCGGAATCTCGCTTGGCATGAGGTCGGCGACGCGATTACCGTGATCACAGGACCGTCGTCAAGCGGAAACTGATCCGGCGCCTCGTGCTGGACTGACCGCCTCATCTCGCCCGTCCTGTTGACCGGCGAAGGCGCTCCCAACGCGGAAAGGCGCTCGCCCGATGGACGCGACAGCCCGGGCCGTGTTGCGGCAGATTCTTCCGCGGCAGCAGCAAGCGCTCTCCGCGCGGGATCCATGCGGGCTCACTCGGTGTAGCCGAGCGCCTCCAGCTTCCGCCGCACCTCGCCGCCGATCGCCGGCCCGGGGGTCGTCGAGGGTGCGGCCGCGCCCCGTCGGCAGTGCTCTCGACGGTGGCGCTCGATCTCGTCGACGTAGCCCGGCGGGAGCGACGCGAGGACGTCGTGCGCCTCCTCCGGGTCGCGCGCGATGTCGTAAGCCACCCGGGTCTTGGCGCGGGAGTTGACGATCACCTTGACGTCGCCGCGGCGCGCCGAGAGCAGGCCGCGCTCGGGCAGCTCGGCGTAGAGCAGGCGTGGCGCCAGCGTCTTGCCGTGCAGGGCGGGGACCAGGCTCGTGCCCTGGATCTCGCTGGGCGGGGGCACCCCGAGCAACTCGAGGACGGTCGGCACGATGTCGATCAGGCCCACGGGATCGGGGACGCGCAGGCCCGCGGGCACGCCGGGGCCGCGCAGGATCATCGGCACTCGCAGCACCGGCTGCCACAAGGTGAAGCTGTGTCCCCACGAGCCGTGCTCGCCGAAGTGCTGGCCGTGGTCGGCAACGACCAGCACGAGCGTCCGCGCGGCGAGGCCTTCCGCATCGAGCGCGGCCAGGAACCGAGCGAGCACGTCGTCGGTGTAGCGGATCTCCCCGTCGTAGAGCGCCTTCTCCCGCTCGGCGCGCGAGTCACCGTGGACGGGCGCCACCTGCTCGGCGTAGCCGGGCGGCGGCTCGTACGGCTCGTGCACCTGGTAGGTATGCAGAAACACGAAGAACGGATCGCGGCGATGCGCGGCGATCCACGCGCTGCCGCGCGCGAAGGTTGCCTCGATGTTGCCGTCGTTGACCGCGTTGCGACCGTGGTCCTCGACGAAGGTGCCGAACCCGCGATCGTAGCCGACCGCCGCCGTGACCCACGCGTCCTCGGTGAACGCAGCGGTCTCGTAGCCCGCGTTGCGCAGCACCTCCCCGAGCGTGACGACGCCGTCGCGCACGCGCAAGCCGCCGCCGAACGCCGTGCGGTCGAGACCGTGCACGCACGGGTCCACCGCGGTCAGCATGGTCATGTGCGAGCCGGCCGTGTTGGGAAACGACGTCGACGCGTCCTCGAACACCGTGCCGCGCGCCGCGAGCCACGCGTCGATCGTCGGCGACGTCGGCCGCACGTACCCGTACGCGCCGAGGTGATCGGCGCGCAGCGTGTCGAGCGAGATCAAGATGAGATTCGGACGCGACGGATGGCTCGCGGGCTGCACGGCGACCGTCGGGTCACCCCACAGCAGCGGCAGCGAAGCGCCGGCGGTCACGAAGCGCAGGCGAACGGTGCGCCCGGCGTACGCCCCGAGATCGATCTGCTCGTCGTTCCAGCGATCGCGCGCGAAGCCGGGGTACGGAAGCGCCCGCGCGAACACGACGTCGCTCGCGTCGCCCGAGACGACGCTCACCTTCGCCTCGCCGCCGGTGAGGTCGGCGTCGGGATCGTCGTCGCCGATGCCGAGGCCGAAGCGCAGCACGGCGTTCGCGGGGATGGTGACGGGATCGGACGTCCACTCGGTCTCTGCCGGCTGCGCGTAGATCTCGAGCAGCGCGTCGCCAGACATGGACGTCGCCGGAAGCGGCACGGCCACGTCGATCGTCGCGCCGGGTTGCGGGATCCAGTCCGGCACCGGGCGAAGCTGGCGGTCGACCTCCTTGCCGAGCAAGCGGCCGACGTCCTGCACGATCTGCCGCGCATCGCCGGCAACCGCGGAGTTGAGGAAGGTCAGGAGCGCCCGGAGGTGCAGCGGGACACCGCGCAGCGCGGGCGCGATCGGAGCCTCGACGTGCTCGATGCGCGGCGGTGTCGCGGCGACGACGGTGCGCGCCAGCAGGGTGCGCGGCCACGGCGCCAGCACCGGACGCCGCACCTGGCCGACGATCGCGGTCGGCACCTGCGCGTCCCCGCCAGTCCCGGCGTGCCGCAGCGTCGCGAGGCGGATCGGGCCCGACGCGTCGGGCGAGCCGGACGTCGGTGTCCGGGAGCACGCGGCGAGGAGCAGGAGCGTCGACACGGTGCGGGCGAGATCGGATACCCGGCGGCTTTGGATCGAGAGCATGGTTCGTAAAGCATAGACGAACCATCGGCGGCAGACAAGCCGGAGCAGCGGGAGCAACCGTGCTCGCGTGCGCGCCGCGGCGCACGCTGTGACCGCACGCGCGGATGCTTGAAGCCCGCCGCGCGCTCGCGGATGGATACCATGATGGCCGACGTCGCCCGTGTGCGCTTGACGCAGGGCGAGTCGGCCCCCTCCTCTTCGCGCCGGCGTTGCGCTCTCGTACGGCAACCTCGCCGCCGTCTCCTTCACCTGCGGCAGTGCGCCGACGAGACTTCGCGTCGTGTTCCACGCCCCTTCGGCAGGATGCGGCCCGACGGGCCGCCTGCCGACCCTCGAAGTTGCGGTTGCTCGACGACGCGCAGACTCGACACCCGATCAGCTCATGTCGAATCGAACCGGGGAGAAATGGATCGGATCGGTCGGCGAGGCGGGGGCGGTGGCGATCGAATCGCACCGCCCTCGTGTCTCCTGAGGGAGCTCTCAGCGCTGGCGCGCTAGGAGACGTTTCGCGCAGCCGGACGACGAGTCAGCGACGAGGTTTCCTCGGCTCGTCACCGGTAGGCGCAAGCGGCCTCCCCCATGCGCGCCGCGCGGATCCGTCGATGGGCGGGGCGCGCCGCGCGGCAAGGTCGTCAGTCGGTCGCCGGGACGAACTGGCCGATGATCTCGATGCCGAGCTCGGTGGGGCGCTCGGCGACGACGAGGAAGCGCTCGCCGTCGCTGGTGAGGGCGGCGGCGCTGACGGGGTCCGGGTAGATGGTGAATGGCGTCGCGGTGAAAGGCTCGCTCGGCGCGAGCCTCGCACCGCGCAGGATGCCCTCCTCGAGCCAGGTGACGAGCCACGTGCCGGCGGCGTGGGCAACGCCGACGACGCTCTTCGCCTTCGGCCCATCGGCGACGAGAAAGCCTCCGGGCGGATCGATCGTTCCGGGGTCGCTGCCGTCGCCGGGCAGATAGCGCAGCACGCGGATCTCGTTGGGCGGTGCCGTGGCCAGCCTCCCGACGCTCCAGGCGACCAGGAACGTCGCTCCGTCGCTGCCGATCGCAGCGCCGCCTTGCTCGTCGAGGCCATCGACGAGCGATAGCGGGGTGGTTCCCGCCGGCCTGCGGAGCGCGCCTCGGAGGCTGACGCCTTGCACCACCGGCGCCGCCGGGCGCGATCCGTCGATGGCGGTCTCACGCCACACCGCGAGCTCGGCCGAGCCGGCGCTCGCGATCGTCCCCGGTCCGGCAGTGTGCAGCACGCCCTCCTCGACGCCGGCGCCGAACACGACGTACGTACGGTCGGCGACGACGGTGCCGTCCCGGACGACGACGTCGGCACCGTCGACCTGCCCGATCGGCAAGGGAAAGAACGTCGCGGCGGTCACGCGTTGGTAGAGGGCGGTGAAGCGGGATCCCACGGACGTCGCGGCCGACACACCGGTGATCGACGTCTGCACCATGCTGAAGCTCACCTGGCTGTCCACCAGCGTCGCCGGCAGGACCGGGGAGCCGCTCGTCGGGACCGAGGTGAACCCAACCACCTGCGTGGGCGCACCGGACTCGCGCAGGCTGCCGCTGCCCGCGAAGAACACGCCGAAGCCCGCCTCGCCGCCGGCGACCGCGGACTGCTGGTACGACATCTCGGAGAGCTCCTGGGACACGGCGGGATCGAGCTCGCTCAGCAGCAGCGGCGTCGAGTCGAGCACCTCGCCGCTCGTCGCGAGCCGAACGCCGAGGACTTCGCGACGCTCGTCCGCACCCGGCTGGTTGAACGTCATCAAGTATTGATCGGCGGCGAAGGCGACCTGGGGGAACGTGTCGTCCGCCACGTCCGACACGATGACGAACGGGCTCGGCGCGGCGGTGGGCGTCGGCTCGGAGGTCGCGGTCCCCGCCGGGGTCGGCGTCGCCGGGAGCGGAGTCGGGGTCGGCGACCCGGCCCCCCCCGCCGCCGCCACCTCCGCCGCAGCCCGCGAGAACGACAACGGCGACCAGAGCGACGATCCGCGACGACGCCCACGCGCTTGGCATGCACGGACGGCGGGAAGGTTCACCACAGACCCGATATCTCATATGCTCTTCTGTCGGACTCGCGATGGCCCCCCTCGGCCGCTCCCTCGCGTGCTCGGAGACTACCGCTCTTCTGCCCACCCAAGCTAGACGTTCGCGACCGGAATCTGTCCAGCGCTAGTTTCGTCGGAGCTCGATGACGCCCGTCGATCTCCCCTCCTGGGCAGCAAATCCGTCGTGGTCGTCCAAGCGATCCCTCGGCACCTGCGATCAGACGCGCTCCTGGGCTCGCATGCGAACCTCAGACCGATGGAGCAGCGTTCAGCGGCGGCGAGCAGTACCGTCCGCTGGCGATCGGGTGTTCGTCGCTACGGTCGAGCGAGCGGATAGTGTGCAGATGATCTTGGCGTGGCGGAAATCGCGCGCTGGCGTGGTCATGGCGGTCATACCCCTCCGCCTTGAAGACACCCCGCGCTGGCAGACGATCGGATAGCCGAGCCGCGGCCGCGCTCGTGGAAATGTCGTGCGGAATTCGTCAAAGCACGGCCGGAGGAAGGGACCGTGAGCATGACGGCGCGACGTTGGATTCTCCGTGGTCTGCTGGGTTTGGTGGTCGCTGGCGTGGTGGCGGCGATCGTGTGGCGCGACGACCTCGAGCGCTGGCGCCGCGTCTGGGCCTACGCCGCGCACTTCGAGCCGGAGCACATCGACGAGAATTTCCGGTCCTTTCACCTGCGCTACCCGGCGCGCACGGTAGAGCGCGGCGGCCCGGTGTTGCCGCTGGCCGAGCAAGCGGCGCCGTTGCCGCAGACCTGCGTTTTCCAGGGCGAAACCCGCCGCGTCGACGACTGGATCGAGCGTTCGCAGACCACCGGCATGGTGGTGCTGCACGACGGCAAGCTGGTCTACGAATCGTACCGTCGCGGCAACGATGCCCGCACCACGCCGATTCTGATGTCGGTGTCGAAGTCGGTGGTGTCGTTTCTCTTCGGGGTCGCCGTCGAACAGGGCAAGATCGCCAGCCTCGAGCAGCCCGTCGACGCCTACGTTCCCGCCCTCGCGGGCTCGGGCTACGCGGGGGTGCGGATCAAGGATGTCCTGCAGATGTCGTCGGGCATCCGCTTCAACGAGGATTACGGCGATCTCGACTCCGACATCGCCCACCTGGCGATGGCCTTCGTCAACGGCTCGGTGAACGAATTCGTGCGCCAGCTGCAGCGACAGCGGCCCCCGGGTACCTTCAACCATTACGTCAGCGCCGACACGCAGGTGATCGGCATGGTGCTGGAGGCGGCGACAGGCGAATCGCTGGCCGACCTCACGCAGAAGCACCTGTGGTCGAAGCTCGGGGTCGAGTCCGACGCGCACTGGCTCGTCGACCAGGCCGGCGACGAGTTCGCCCTGGGCGGCTTCAACGCGACGCCCCGCGACATGGCGCGGTTCGGGCAACTGTACGCCGACGGCGGCGTCAACCTGGCCGGTGAGCGTCTCGTTTCCGAGAGCTGGGTGCGGGCCTCGGCGACACCCGACGCACCGCATCTCATGCCGGGGCGGGACAATCCGCTGCACGACTGGCCGATGGGTTACGGCTACCAGTGGTGGATCCCGGAGAACCAGCCGGCGGACGGGCGCGGCGACTTTTCCGCGATCGGCATCTACGGCCAGTTCGTCTACGTCAATCCGAGCGAGCGCGTGGTCATCGCCAAGACCTCGGCCTACGAGGACTACAACGAGACCGGCGACGAGATGGAGTTCGAGGCGATGGAGGTCTTCCGCGCCATCGCCCGCGGGCTCTGAGGCGGAATCCCATCCTTCGTGGTCGGCGAAGCCGGTGCGGACGTCAGTCGCAGCTGCCCGCGCCGGAACGCACGGTGCACGTCTCGCTGCAGCAGCCTCCCTCCGCGAGGTTGTCGGCGCCGCGATCGATTCCTCACCGGCATCGATGACGCCGTCGCCGCAGCCGAGCGCCCACAGCTCGTTGCCGTGCACGCCGCGTCGGCGACGAAGAAGAGCATTTCGCGCGCCGCGACGAGCTGCGACGGACGCGAACTCGCCGCGCCCGGCGCGACGTCGTCGACCACGAAGAAGAGCGTGTCGCCCGCGGCGGTGAGGCTCGACACGATCGCGCCCGCGGGGCCGGCGCGCCACCGGGGAGAGCGTGCACCCCGAGCAACGCGCCGAGCTCGCCGGTATCGATCGGTCCCGGGCCCGCCTTCGGACCGGAGAACAGTGCGGGGGCGGCCTCGCCGTGCCGCACGACCCGCAACCGGCGAACGCCTTCAGTGGCCGACCTTGTCCTCGATCTTTCGCACGCGCCCCTTCAGGTCCTCGACATCCCGCTCGAGGACGTCGACGTGGCGGGCGTGAAAGCGCTCGTGGCGAGCCTGATCGAGCGCGATCTGACGCATGAACTGGCCGAGGTCGGACAGGCCCTGCTCGGTTCGTCCGAGCCGCTGGTCCATGGACTCGAGGCGCTGGTCCATGGAGCCGAGGCGCTCGTCCATGGAGCCGAGGCGCGACTCGACGACTGCCAAGCGTTGGTTCGCCTGCCGCGCCTCGTCGCGGATCTCGCGCAAGATCTCGACCGTCAGATCGCTCGTCGTCATGACAGTCAGGATAGACCCCGGGGCGAGCCTGCGACAAGCGCACGGATGACAAGTGAACGGACGACACGCGCCGTCGGTGATGGAAGGCGCCTGACGGTCGCTGGGCGGATATCCAGCATGAACGCGCGGCCCGCTCAGCGGCCGCCGCTGACGTCGATGAAGGTGCCGGGGACGTAAAGGATTCGCCCTTGGTCGATTACGTGAGAGCGATGCCGGCATCCGAGCTTGCGGCCGACCAGATGCGCGCCGTTCGCGTCGGCGATCGCGACGTCGTGCTCGGAGCCAGCGCAGCCGAAGGCGACAAGAACAAACAGGGCTGGGCGGTTTCTCCTGCTCCGAGACCGGTGCTAGTGTCGGTCGCCTCGGCGACGCCGCTAGTGGCGCGAGGATCCGCGACAATGGCTCGAATCACCTTCATCTCGCGCATGACGGTCAAGGACGGCAAGGAGCCCGAGTTCGTGCGTCTCTGCGAGGCGCTCACGGCCAAGGTCAAGGCCAATGAAACGGACCTGATCTACTACGAGTTCTTCAAGCTGCGCGAACCGCGGCGTTACGCCGTGCTCGAGTCGTTTCCCAACGAGGAGATCGAGCACGCGCACATGAATTCGCCGTGGCTCGCGGCGATCGCTCCGGACCTCATCGCCTGTCTCGACGGCACCTGGGAACGCGAGTACCTCGATCCGCTCGGAGCCTGACGCGGGGCCGACGCCACCACCGACGAGGAACGGATCGACCATGATCCAGCCGGGCCATGAGCCCGAGCTCGAACGCCTGCAGGCCCGCGACGGTGAACGGCGAGATGGACCTGCAGTTCTACGACTGGATCGCGTGACGTAGCGCGACGGCGCGCTCGACGCGCCGCCTGCCGTGCGCGTCACTGTTTGCGAGGCGCGAACACCAGCAGCACGTTGCCCGGCATGTGGTTGTAGATGCCGTAGCCCGAGGCGGCGAACACCTTGCCGTGCACGACCATCGGGCCCGCACCGCCGCCGACCGATCCGCCCCTGGCGGTCGCGCCGGAGACCGTGGGCCACTCGCGCGTCGTGTCGACCTCCCAGAGGACGCGCCCGTCCGCCGCGTCGTACGCTCGCAGCCGGCCATCCATGTGGCCCGCGAACACGACACCCGGGATCGCGGTCACGGGAGCCGATATTCCCGGGTCGCAGTACTGCCGGCCCGCGCAAACGTCGCTGGCCGGGGCGGACCAGACGACTGCGCCGGTCCGCGGCTCGAGAGCGTAGAGCCCGGCGCGCGACGGTTCCTTGTGCACGCGGCCGTCGTGCTCGTCCTTCATGTCGGTGATCGGCACGAACAGTCGCTTGCCGTCGGTCGCCAGGCCGAACTGGACGCCACCCTGGATGCCGCCGCGTCCGACCTTGTTGTGCCAGACGACGCGGGCTTGCTGCTCCGGATCGACTCCGTAGACACTGCCCGACTTCTGCCCGGCGAGCAGCAGGTCGTGGCCGGACGGGTTGCGGAAGATGATCGTCGCCGCGCCGAAATCCACATCTGGGCCGTTCTCGACAGGGCAGTTCGGGTTGTCCGGCAGCGTGCAGGCGACGTTCCACGCGTCGCCGGCGGTCTTCTGCGCGTGCCAGACCATCGCGCCGTCGGTGAGGCGAAACGCAATCAGCGCGTCGCTCGTATCGCTCGGCGGCGAGGAGTAGTTCTCGCCGGTCCCGACGTAGAGTACGCCGCGCTTCACGTCGACGGCCGGGGTGTTCCAGATCGGCGCACCCGAAGGCGCGAGGATCGGCGTGCCGACCCGGGTGCGGCCGACTTCCTTCGGCGTGCCCGGGATCGTGTACGACTTCCAGCGCGGCTGGCCGGACAGTGCATCGAGCGCCAGCACGGCACCGCGGAACGTGCAGCACGGATACGCCGGGTCCGCCGCCGAGGTGACCTCGAGCGAAGACACCGGCACGTACAAAGTTCCACCGTTCAGGGTCGGTGCCGCGGTGACGGTCGCGTTCGGGTGGTCGTCAGCCTTGTACGTCCAGCGCAGCTGCCCGGTGAACGCGTCCACCGCGTAGACGTGGGCGATCAGGTCGGCGAAGTACACGAGCGGCGTGCCGTTGCGCGCCTGTGCGGACGCCGTCGGCTCCACGACGATGGCCGTGCGAACCTCGGCCGAAGCGCGGAACGTCCAGCGGATGCAGCCACTTTCCTCGTCCAGCGCGTAGACGGTGCCGTCCTGGCTGCCGATGTAGACCGCCCCGTAGGCAATTGCCGGCTGCGAGCGGACGCGCTGCGCGTTCGGGAACGCGAACGCCCACTTGACCTCGAGCATCGGCAAGTCGGCCGCCGTGAGCCCGGCGGTCTGTGCATCGATGAATCGCGTGTTGTCCGGCGTGATGCCCCAGCCCGAGGCTGCGGGTTCCCT
>Ga0172363_10000720_pt1 | contig 25798 bp, 17 predicted proteins | sample LakKivs2_kivu2a2_FD_114541 | JGI IMG/M metagenome (GOLD analysis project Ga0172363, IMG submission 114541) | Sediment microbial communities from Lake Kivu, Rwanda - Sediment s2_kivu2a2 | ecosystem: Environmental > Aquatic > Freshwater > Lake > Sediment | place: Rwanda: Western Province, Lake... | reverse complement strand
CGCCGAGGCCGCCGGCGTGACGGCGACGACGCCGACCGGCACCACGGAGCTGCGCGCGATGTACGGCGGTCTGCAGGCCGCGATCGGCCTGCTCGCACTCGCGGCCGTGCTGCGGCGCGACCTCGAGCGCACCGCGCTGGCCGCGCTCGCGTTCCTCGGGGGCGGGTTGTTCACGGGGCGCCTCGTCGGCGTGCTCGGCGACGGCGGGCTCTCGGGCTACACGATCGGCGCGCTGGCGCTCGAGCTCTCGCTGGCGGTGCTGTCGGTGCGCTTCCTGCGACGGTAGCGTTGACCCGGCCTCGCGTGGCGTCGTATCCCGGACGTACCACCCGACGACGACGATGAACGCCCCCGCCGCAGCGAAGCGCCGCATCACGATCCGCCGTCCGACCGCGAATTTTGCCGAGGAGGTCGGCGCGCCGTCGTTCGAGCTCGGACGAAAGATCGCCGGCGTCCGGGTGGGCATCCGGCACGACGGCACCTGGCGCTCCTGGCAATACGTCGCGCGCGTGTGGGCGGACCTGCTGCGCCGCGACGGCGCCATCCCGGTCCTGCTCCAGACGGGCGAGCGCGCCGGACCCGAGGGTGAGAAGACCCGCGCCGATCTGGAAGCGTGGCACGGGCGGATCGACTGCGCCGTGTCCGGACTCGGCACGTGCGGCTCGTGCACGATGTGGAGCGTGCGCGACGCGATCGGTGTGGAAGCGAAGAGCAAGCCCGTTGCGGCGGCCATCTGCGAGGAGTTCGTCGGCCACGCGCGCACCACCGCGTCCTTCCTCGGGCACCCCGAGCTCAAGGTCCTCGTGCTGCCCTACCCGCTCGAGACGCTCTCCGAGACCGAGCTGCTGCCGATCGCCGAGGAGTCTTACCCGAGGTTCCTCGCCCTCATCGGTGCCCAGAGGTGATCGTGCAGCTCGCGAGTCCGACGCTCGAGATCGACGACGACCCGGAGGCCTTCTTCCAGCTGTCGCTCGCCGAAGGCTGGGGCGACGGCGCGCCGCTGCTGCCGCCGACCGACGAGCGCGTCGCGGCGCTGCTCGAGGCGACCGCGCTCGCACCGTCGCACACGATCGGCAAGCTGCCGCCGCGCCACGGCGCGGCGACGGTCGAGCTGATCGCGATCAACGCGGCGATGGCCGGCGTCGAGCCGGCCGCGTTCCCGCTGGTGATCGCGGCGCTGGAAGCACTGGTGCGTCCCGAGTTCAACGCGATCGCGCTCACGACGACGACGTCGAGCGTGCACCCGACGCTGATCGTCAACGGCCCGTCGCGCGACAAGCTCAGGATCGACTACCAGGCGGGCTGCCTCGGCGGCGCCGCGGGGCGCGGCTCGATGACCATCGGGCGCGCGGTGTCGCTGTGCCTGCGCAACGTCGGCGGGCAGCGCACGGGGGCGACGTCGCGCAGCGTGTTCGGACAGCCGGCGCGCTTCGGGCAGTGCTTCGCCGAGTGGGAGGAGCGCTCGCCGTGGCCGACGCTCGCCGAGCGGCAGGGCTTCGCGCGCGATCGGGACGTCGTCACGCTGCACGGCAGCAAGGGCAACTTTCCGGTCGCCGACACCAACAACGACGACCCGCGCGACCTCGCGTACATGCTCGCGAAGTGCATCGCCTACCCGCTCAGCAACTACTACCTCGAGCTGACCGGCGACTGCGGGCAGATCGTCGTCGTGATCAACCCGATGTGGGCCGCGCGCTTCGCGAAGGCGTTCGCGACCCTCGAGTCGTTCCAGGAGTACCTGCGCGAGCACGCGTGGCAGCCGATCGAGCTGTGGCGTCCGGCGAACCAGGAGGTCCTGCGGAAGAAGAACCGCGTCGACGCACGCGGCCGCGTGCATCTCGTCAATCGCCCCGAACAGCTCGTGCCGGTGGTCGCGGGAGGGCTCGGCTCGCTGCACGCGATGTTCCTGCCGAGCTGGTGCCAGAGCGAGATGCAGAGCGCCGCCGTGCACGGTGCCACGTGGACCGCCGAGCTGCTCGACGCGGCCCTCGACGAGGCGCGCACGCTGGTGCGCAGCGACGGCGCCGACCTGCTGCTCGTCGAAGCGGATCCAGCTGCGGGACGCGTCGTTCTCCGTCTGGAGGTCGGCGACGAGACCTGCGCGACCGGCGCGTGCGTCATGCCCGGCGAGGCGCTGCGCCCGATGATCGCCGACGTGCTGTCGCGCCGGCTGCGCGGCGCGCTCGACCTGCAGCTGATCGATCCGCGCCGCGGGTAGCCGCGCGCGACGTCACGGTGCCGTCGCGCCGGGTCGGCATCGTCCACAGCGGTGCCGGCCCGGCGCGCAGGCGTCATCAGAAGATCACGATCGAGACCGGACCGTTGGTGCCGTTGAGGATGCCGAGGTTCTCGGTCGAGCGCCGCACGCGGAACTGCGTCGCGCTCACCGGATCGATCGTCACGTTCACGTCGTTGGTGCCGACCGCCGAGTCGTCGATGCCCGTCGCGGAGACGAACCGGCTGCTGATCGTGAACGGTGCCGTCACGACGCACTCGCCGGGCGCGGCGATGCCGCCCCCCGCTACGCTGAACGCTCCCGTTCCCGTCGTGTTGAAGAAGCGCGTGATGGTCGGGCTGTTGTCGCAGTCGATGACGAGCGCGGCCTTCACCACGCCGGCATTCGACGCGTCCTGACGGATGCCGTCGTGCAGCACGAGGTCGCCGGTGATGTCGGCGCCGCCGAACTGCGCGACCAGCCGCGACTGGGCGCACACGTCACCGCCGCCGCATCCCGGCACGCCGAACAGGGTGTCGATGAACGTCGCGCGCAGCGAGCCGGTCATGGTGTCGCCGCTCTTCGCGACGAACCCGGAGCCGACGGTCCGGAGGCCAGGCGTGCAGCCCTTGAGAAACGCGGCGCACGCTCCGAAGCCGTCGGCGAGAAAGATGGTGCAGAGCTCGGGCGGCGTGATCCGCTGCGCGCCCGTGCCGAGCTCGCACTTGCTCGCGGTCCCGTTGCTGACGCACGTCGCGGCGTTGGCGAGCGCGTTGTTCTCCTGGCCGGCGGCGTTGCCCCACTGCAGGGTCCCGCTGACACCCTTCGCGGAGACCTGGATGGCTCCGTCCTTCGGGTTGATCTTGGCCTTGCACTTGTCGAGCGCGCCGGCAGGCGCAGCGGCACCGCCGAGCGCGAGCAGCGCAGCGGCGATCGCCAGGACGAAACGGGCGGCGGGATGGATCTGGGAGCTCATCGCGGTCCTCCTTCGGGGCTTTCGGGCAGCGACCTCGCGTCGCTGCCGTGGCCCGGAGCTAAGCCGCGGCGAGGGCTTCAGTCATGAACGAGGGGTAACCATTCGGTAACGATTCGGGTCGGCAGGGCGTCCAGCCGGACGCCGGCCGATTCCCCATGGCTCCACTGCGCGACGGGGAAGCCCCCGTTCACCCGGAACGGCGCGTGCATCCACCCTTGTCGTCGCATGGCGCACCGAGTAGCCTCGCGCCGTGCACGCGGAAGGGACGAGCGCCGTAGCACGCGCAGCGCTGGAGGAAGCGCGCGCCATCGTGCGCCGTGAGCTCGCCGGACTACCCGTCGAGGTGTACCTCTTCGGCTCTCGCGCCACCGGTACGGCGAGAGCGAGCTCCGATCTCGACATCGGCGTCCTGCCGACCGGGCCGGTCCCGTTCGACACTCTCGCGCGGCTCCGCGCGACCTTCGAGGACAGCACCATCCCGTACGAGGTCGACGTGGTCGACCTGTCGCGCGTCACTCCCGCGTTCCGTGAACGCGTCCAGCGGGAAGGTCAGCGATGGGTCGGCTGAGCGAACGTCTCGACATCGGGCGGCGGGCTCTCGTCACACTCGACGAGCTCGCCCGGAAGTCCGCCTGGACGGCCGTGGAGCGCGACGCGCTGCTGCAGCGGTTCGAGTACTCGCTGGAGGCCGTGTGGAAAGCTGCCCAGCGCTTCCTCTCGGAAGTCGAGGGAATCGAGATCGGCTCGCCGAACGCCGCGATCCGCGCATCCCTGCGCGTCGGTCTTCTCGACGAGCAGCACGCGCGTGACGCTCTCGTCATGGTGCAGGATCGCAACCTGACGGTGCACACGTATGACGAGCGCCTCGCGAACGAGATCGCCTCACGCATTCCGGGGCACGCGCACGTCCTGCGTACGTGGGTCGACGCGATGACGGCACGGTCGAGCGCCGCATGACGGAGAAGCACGCGTCCGCCGATGACGATGACCGGCCACGCCCGCACGCTCCTCGATCTCGCTCGTCGTGACGATCTCCTGCCCAGGATCGACGCCAACCGCGGAGATCCGCGCAGCACCGATCCACCACCTGCGATCGCTGCCGCATCGACTGCCATCAGGTCCTCCGGCAGCAACCAGGGTCCCTTCGCGGAAGCACTCGAGAAGGGCCATGCTCGACCTCTGAGTGCGCTGGTCGTCTCCTTCCTGCTCGGAAGCGCGGTGGCCGCGTGGTCTGCGGAGCCAGCAGGCGTCGACTGTGCTCGCTTTCACCCGCCCTCGGCGGCGCGCACGGCGGAGTCGGTGTTCTCCGCCAGCCCGACGCAGAAGGTGCTCGACGAGATCGTCCGGGCACCCGCGCTGTCGTTTGCCGCCGACGACCTGCTGCCGATCGTCTTCCATCCTGCCCCGGCCGTGGAAGAGGTCGTCGCGTCGGTGCGCGAGCGGATCCGTCGTCCCGTCGTGTGTCTCCACGCGAGAACGGGCTTCGCCGAGCAGGGCGTGCCGTTCCTCAGTCCAGGGGACGAACGGCGGTTCGTGGAGCGGTCCCGCACGCTGGTGGCCGAAGCGCGATCGACGTTCCTGGCGACCGACGACGCTGGCCTCTCCGCCCGCCTGCGGAAGGAGATCGGGGCCGTGACCGCGGACGTCGGCCCGATCCTCCACACACGCCCGCTGGAAGTGCCGTCGCGAGCCGTGGACCCGGACGGCGTCATCCGCGCCTTTGCGGATTGGGTGCTGCTGTCGGAGTGCGACGCGATCGTCGGGACGGCCTGGTCCACGTTCGGACGCTCGGCCGCTTTGCGGGGACGCGTCGCTCGCTTCGTCGCGATCGACGACTCGCGGTGCGGGCAGGTCGGGCCATCGAGTGACTCACATCCTGCGCGACGGCACGACGTATGACGCGAATCGCCTGCGCGGTAGCACAGGGGAGAACGCGGCCGCCTGACGGCGGCGCACGAACGAAGCGATCGACGACACGCCCGAGGCCGCTGCCGGGAATGCGCGGCCGGGCCCTCGGCTCCCCGCTTCGGGGAATCCCTCGAATCGATTGCTCCCGCAAGGCGATGTGTGCCGGCTCGGCGCAACGTGGGCGGTGCCGAGCACGAACGGAAGGATGGAGAAACCCGGCGGCTGCCTCTGCTTTCGTCGATCGCGGAGCCCACGATCATCGAAGCTTCGCCGTGCGCGAAGACGCGAACTGGTGGCGACCAGCCCTGCATCTCGCGCGCGAGCGTTCGGTCCCGACGTCGATCGGGGCGGGGCGCATGCCGCGTTGGCGCAGCTACGAAACCCCGCGCGAACCACGTCGGCCGCCATCGTCACGCACCATCAGACGGTCCTGCTCGAGAGGGTTCGGCGATCGATGCCGAGCGCCCGCGCCGCTGCGGCCTTGTTTCCGCCGAAGGCGTCCACCACCAGACTGACGTACAACCGCTCGACGTCCGCGAGCGAAGCCGCTCGGCTCGCGGCGTCCGCGAGCAACGTCGCGACGTCGATCGGCCCCGACGGAAGCTGGAGGTCTTCCGGGACGATCGTGTCGTGGGTGGCCTGCGCGACCGCGCGATCGAGAACTCCCGCGAGCTCGCGAACGTTGCCGGGCCAGGTGTGTGCCGAGAGCCGCCGGAGGACGGCCGCGGACAGGCCAACGATATCGCGCCCATGTCGCTCTCGCGCTCGGTCGAGCAGGACGTCGACCAGCGGCAAGAGATCCTCACGCCGGTCGCGCAGGGGCGGGAGCTCGATCCGGATCACGTTCAGCAGGTCGTACAGATCGGGCCTGAAGTCCCCCGTACCGAGCATCCTCTCGATGGAGCGGTTCGAGGTGGCAATGATGCGCACCTTCACCGGGGCGATGGTGCTGCCGGCGTTCCGGATCACGCCGGCCTCGAGCGTCGTCGACAGCTTCCGTTGCAGGTCGAGAGTCAGGTCGCCGACTCCGTGGAGAACGAGCGTCCCTTCTGTCGACGCCATGAGCCCGGGGCGAGCGATCGGGCCCTTCGCATCGCGGCCGGGGGGAACACCGAACAGCGCGCGCTCGAGATCGCGCGACGGCACGGCGGCACAATCGACCTCGGCAAAGGCGTGATCGCGACGCTGGCCGCTGTCGTGAACGTACCGCGCGAGAGTCCTCTTGCCGGCCCCCCGCTCGCCGGTAACGAGAACGTTCGAATCGCTCACCGCCGCACGCACCGCGATCGCCAGCGCCTTCTGCATACCCGAGCTTCGCGCGACGAAGCCACCGCTCTCGTGACGGCGCTGCGCCGCACGGAGCCGCCCGATCTCTCGCCGCATCTCGCGCGTGCGGAGAGCACGCTCGATCTCGAGGAGCATCGCTTCCACCGGGAACGGCTTCGCGATGAACCCGCAGGCGCCCGACCGCACCGCGGCAACCGCGACCTCGATGCTCCCGAAAGCCGTCATGAGAAGAACCAGCTGCGCCGGCACGATCTCGTGAACCGCGGCAAGAAGCTCCGGGCCACGCATGCGCGGCATCTCGATGTCCACGAGCATCAGGTCGTAGCGCTGGCCTTCAACGCTCCGCAGGGCCTGCTCCGGCGACGTGGTGCCCTCGGTCGCGTACCCGGCGTCGGCCAGGCTCTCGCAGAGAAACGCCACCAAGGCCGGATCGTCGTCGACCACCAGAATCGCCGCCTTGTCGCGCGCGTGAGGCACCTTTGTAATCCTTGAAGGTAGTGTGGCAGAAATGCTCACATGGTCTCAAAATGAACTTTCTGTCTAGACAGATTCTTACACCGGATGCTAGGCGGAGAGTCTCCGCGATGCAGCGACGGCGCATCCCCGGCGCCTCCCCGACGAGGACCTTTTCCGTGACGAGAACGTTCAGACTCGTAACCGGGTGCGGGCTCCCGGCCGCGATCGCTTTGGGATTGCTCGCCTGCGGCCCCGAACGGGCGGTGGTCGCGCCACCGACCTTCCCCGTCGGCCATCCCGGCCGGGAGGACGCCGCGTACGAGCGGGAGTACGTCGGCGAAGTCCACGCACTCCGCAGGGCCGACGTTCGGGCACGGATCGAGGGAAGGATCGAGGCCGTCGCCGTCGACGAGGGACAGACAGTCGAAGCGAACCAGGTGCTGTTCACGCTCAACGACGAGCGTCTGCAGCAGGAGCTGCGTCAGGCGCGCGCGGCCGTGGCAAGCGCAGCGGCGGAGCTGAAGGCCGCCCAGACCGAGCGCGCGAGCACCAAGATCCTGCTCGACAAGAACGTCGTTTCGACTGCCGAAATGGCGCTTATCGACGCGAGGATCGACGGGCTCGCCGCCGAGCTCGAGGCAGCGCGCGCGGCAGAAGCGCGCGCCGCGATCGACCTGAGCTACGCCGAGATTCGAGCTCCGTTCGCCGGAGTGGTGAATCGCCTGCCCCGGAAGGTGGGCAGCATGGTGGATCAAGGCGAGCTGCTCACCACCGTCACGAACGCCTCCGAGATCCTGGTCTACTTCCGCGTTCCGGAGAGCGAGTATCTCGAGTTCGTCGCGCCACGCGGGTCCGAGCGCGCCGACGAGATCTCGTTCGTCCTGGTGAGCGGCGAGCGGCTTCCGGCAACGGGCGTCGTGGACGCCGTCGAGACCGAGATCGACCGCGGCACCGGAACGATCGCCTTCCGCGCCCGGTTTCCCAACCAGGGCGGCCTGCTGAAGCACGGCAGCTCCGGCAAGGTGCTGGTGAAATCGATCCTGAACGACGCCCTGACGGTGCCGCAGAAATCGACCTTCGAGGTCCAGGACCAGCTCTACGTGTACGTCGTCGAGCCGGATGGTACCGCGCGCGCGCGAAGGATCGTCCCGAGGCTGCGCCTCGACCAGACGTTCGTCGTCGAGTCGGGACTCGCACCGGACGATCGGTTCATCCTCGATGGCGTCCAGAAGGTCCGGGACGGCACGCAGGTGATCGTCCGCGCCGCCAACGACGCGCCTCCGGCGCTCTGAACCGGATCGAGCATCGTGAGCGATACCTTCACCCGCCGGCCGGTTCTGGCGATCGTCATCTCGATCGTTCTCGTGCTCCTCGGCGCGATCGCGGCGACGCGCCTTCCCGTGACGCTCTTTCCGAGCGTCGCTCCGCCGGAGGTCAACGTCACGGTCGAGTACACCGGCGCGAACGCGGAAACGGTCGCCAAGGCGGCCATCGTGCCCCTCGAGCGCGCGATCAACGGCGTGCCGGGCATGAAGTACATGAGCAGCGACATGGGCAACGACGGGGTCGGCGTGGTGCAGATCCTGTTCGAGACCGGGACCGACCCGGACGTCGCCGCCATCAACGTGCAGAACCGCGTAAACGCCGTGATGGGCGAGCTTCCCGAGGAGGTCGTCCGCAACGGGGTCAAGATCGCCAAGGAAGAGAACGCGATGCTGCTCTATCTCAGCATCACGAGCTCCAACCCAGAGCACGACGAGAAGTTCCTCTACAACTTCGCCGACATCAACGTTCTCGCCGAGCTGAAGCGCATCAACGGAGTCGGCTACGCCGACATCCTCGGCGCGAAGGAATACGCCATGCGCATCTGGCTCGATCCGGATCGCATGGTGGCATACCAGGTCACGGCCGAAGACGTCATCGGCGCGCTGGAGGCGAGCAACGTCGAGGCCGCACCGGGAAAGATCGGCGAGAACAGCGACAAGGGCCGTTCCGCGCTGCAGTACACCGTCCGGTACCAGGGCAAGTTCAACACGGAGGAGCAGTACGAGAACATCCCGCTTCGCTCGACGCCGGACGGCAAGCTGCTGAAGATCAAGGACGTCGCCAACGTGGAGTTTGGCACGACGTATTTCGACGTCGAGGCCAAGTACGATGGCCGCCCGGCGGCGGCGATCGTCCTCAAGCAGCTGCCCGGCTCGAACGCGAGCGAGGTCATCGCGGCCGTGAAGACGCGGCTCGCCGACCTGCGGGAGACCGTGTTCCTGCCAGGCATGGACTACCAGGTGAGCTTCGACGTCAGCCGCTTCCTGGATGCCGCGCTGCGGGAAGTCCTGAAGACTTTCGGCGAGGCCTTCCTGCTGGTCGCCCTGGTGGTGTTCGTCTTCCTGCAGAGCTGGCGGACAACGGTCATTCCGGCGCTCGCGGTGCCGGTGTCCCTCGTCGCGACCCTGCTGTTCGTGCAGCTCCTCGGGTTCTCGCTGAACCTGATCACGCTGTTCGCGCTCGTGCTCGCGATCGGCATCGTCGTCGACAACGCGATCGTGGTCGTCGAGGCCGTCCACTTCAAGCTCGAATACGAGGGACTCGACGTCCGACAGGCGACCGATCAGGCGATGCGCGAGATCGGTGGTGCCATCGTCGCGATCACCCTGGTGATGGCTTCGGTGTTCATCCCGATGGCGTTCATGACCGGTCCGGCCGGCATCTTCTATCGCCAGTTCGCGCTGACGATCGCGATCGCCATCGTTCTCTCGGGCGTGGTTGCGCTGACGCTCTCGCCCGCGCTCTGCAGCCTCATCCTGCAACCATCGACCGGTCACCGCGCGACCGGGGGCCGGGGCACGTCGGACGTCACCGGGATTCTCGGCTGGTTCGACCGCCTGTATGAGCGCGCCGAGGCCGGAGCCTGCCGGTTCATCGAGCACTTCGCGCGCGGTCGCGTCGCGACGGTCGCGCTGCTGATCGCGTTCGTTGCGGGCATCGCGGTCATCTCGTCGGTCCTGCCGCACGGCTTCATTCCGCAGGAGGATCAGAGCTTCTTCTATGCGAGCGTCACGACACCGCCGGGCGCGACCCTGGAGCGGACCAAGGAGCTGGTCGACACGGTCGAGCGCGCGGGGCGAGACATCGACGGAGTCGAGAGTATCGCGACGCTCGCCGGGACGAACGTGCTTTCCGACGGCACCGGCTCCACCTACGGGACGGCTCTGATCAACCTCGCCTCGTGGGGCGATCGCGATCGCAGCGTCGGCGAGATCATCGGGGAGTTCGAGGAGCGAACACGCGATCTCTCCGGCGCAGACATCGAGTACTTCCCGCCGCCGGCGATCCCCGGGTACGGCAACGCGAGCGGCTTCGAGCTGCGCGTGCTGGACAGGACCGGCCGGGGCGACCTGGCGGCCATGGAAGAAGTCGTCGAAAGCTTCATCCGCAACCTCGAGGCGCGTCCCGAGATCGACAGCGCCTTCACCATCTTCAACGCGAGTTACCCGCAGTACACCGTGCAGGTCGACCTCGACAAGGCGGCCGAGAAGGGTGTCACGATGGACAACGCGCTGGGAGCATTGCAGACGATGCTCGGCAGCGAGTACGCGACGAACTTCATCCGCTTCGGGCAGATGTACAAGGTGATGGTACAGGCGGTGCCCGAGCAGCGCGCCGTACCGGAGCAGCTGCTGAAGATCCAGGTGCGCAGCGAGCACGGCGAGATGGTGCCGCTGGCCGCCTTCGCCACACTGCAGAAGACCTACGGGGTGGATCAGCTGACGCGGTACAACATGTACCCCTCCGCCGAGGTCAACGGCGACGGACGGCCCGGAGTGAGCAGTGGCGAGGTGCTCGCCGCAGTCCAGGAAACGGCGCGGCAGAAGCTCCCCCGCGGATACTCGATCGACTGGGCCGGGATCTCGCGCGACGAGATCGCGGCGGGAAACCAGGGGCTCCTCATCTTCGCGATCTGCCTGGCCTTCGTCTACCTGGTGCTGGCCGCGCAGTACGAGAGCTTCCTGCTGCCGTTCGTCGTCATCCTGTCGCTGCCGCCCGGCGTGTTCGGCGCGCTCCTCGGGCTGCTCCTCGCCGGGCTCGACAACAACGTCTTCGCTCACATGGCACTCGTCATGCTCATCGGGCTGCTGGGCAAGAATGCGATCCTCATCGTGGAGTTCGCGGAGCAGCGTCGCCGTGACGGGATGGCGGCCTTCGACGCCGCGATCGAGGGCACGCGCCTGCGGTTGCGCCCGATCCTCATGACGTCGCTGGCCTTCTTCGTCGGGCTGCTGCCTCTCGCGCTGGCTTCCGGGGCCGGCGCGGTCGGCAATCGCATCGTCGGTACGGCGGCCGCCTCGGGGATGCTCGTCGGCACGACGTTCGGCGTCGTCCTCGTGCCGGGGCTGTACGTCATCGTCCACGCTCTCCCCGGCTGGCTCCGGCGCTCGGCCACGGAACGGGCGCGCGCGGTGCCCGGCGAGGCCGCGGACGAGCTGCAGACGCCCACCGGGACCCTGCGGCCATGAGATGGCGCACACTCCGGATCGCCATGATTCTGCTGGGTTCGGGATGCTCGCTGCTCGGCACGCGCGTCACGATCGACGAGCAGCCCTTGCCGTCGAGCTTCGCCGGCGCACCCACCTCCGGCCGCAGCGTCGCGCCGATCGGATGGCGCGAGTGGCTCCGTGACGACGACCTCGATGCCCTCGTCACCGAAGCCCTGCGCAACAACCAGGACCTGCTGATCGCCATGCAGCGGGTCGAGAAGGCTCGCGCGGGAGTTCGCAGCGCGACCGGCGCACTGGTCCCGCAGGTGTCCTTGAGCGTCGGGGCCGACGTCCGGAAATTCGGCCTCTACACGATGGACGGTGCGGGAAACGCCACGACCGACATCACCCCCGGACGGCTGATTCCGGACCCGCTCCCGAATCTGATGATCGGCCTGCAATCGGTGTGGGAGGTGGATCTCTGGGGTCGGCTGCGCAGCGCGCGGCAGGCGTTGGCCGCCCAGTACCTGTCGGAGATCGAAGCGACGAACCTCGTCCTCAGCACCCTGGTCGCCGACGTGGCGTCCGCCTACTTCGATCTGCTCGCACTCGATCGCGTCGTCGACGTCCTGGGCCGCGCGGCAGCGGAACAGAGCGAGGCTCTGGAGATCGCTCGCCTGCAGAAGGCTGCCGGGCGCACCAACGAGCTCGCCGTGCAGCAGTTCGAGGCGCAGGTCGCCGACACCGTGGCGACGCAGCGAGACGCGATGCAGCAGGTGGTGGAGAGCGAGAACCGGATCAACGTCCTGCTCGGGCGGTACCCGCAGCCGGTTCCGCGGTCGCCGCAGCAGCTCTTCTCGCCGCCGGCGATGCCGGTGGCCGCGGGGGTGCCGTCCGACCTCCTGAGAAACCGACCGGACGTCCGCGCCGCCGAGCTCGCCGTGCAATCGACAAAGTTCGATCTCGAGGCCGCTCGCGCTGCGTTCTTCCCGGCGCTCACGATCACGGCCGGCGCCGGCTACGAAGCCTTCAACGGCGCGTACCTGTTCCGCACGCCCGAGTCCCTGGCATACTCGGCCGCGGCTGGACTCGTGACTCCACTGGTCAACCGGCTCGCGCTCGAGGCGCAGTTCATGGAGGCAAAGGCGGACCAGATCAAAGCGATGTACGAGTACCAGCGAACGCTTCTTGTCGCGTACACGGAGGTCGTGAACGCGCTGTCGAACATCCGCCGGACCGACGAGATCCTGGTGAACAGGACGCGTCAGCAGGCGGCGCTCGAACGGTCGATCGTCGCGGCCGACGCACTCTACCGTGCCGGCAAGGCGACCTATCTCGAGGTCCTGCTGGCACAGCAGAACGCGCTGCAGGCCGAGATCGAGCTCGCGGAGGCCCATCGGAACCGCCGCGTCGCCAACGTCGTCGCGTACAAGGCGCTCGGCGGTGGTTGGCTCTAGCGCAGAGAGCTGGCAACGGCGCCCCTGGCGTGGGAACGTTTCCCCCTTCACGATTCGCATGCACATCACGACGAAGCTGGCGGCAGCGCTGATGGTCGCGACGACCATCGTGCTGGGGCTCTACGGGTACTGGCAGCTCGAGCAGGAGCGGCTCGACCTGCATCGCAGCGCCGAGGACAGCCTCCGCCTGCTCGGCACCGCCGTGGAGGTGGCCATCGAGAACGCCGTCCGCGACCAGCAGATCGCGGACGTGCAGGAGGTCCTCGAGTCGATGGACCTGAAGGACCCGGCCGTGGACGCGTTCGTCTTCGACGTGTCGGGCGAGCCGACGAGCCCGCTGGGGTCGCCGCACAGCCTCGCGCTTGCAAGCGCCCTCCTCGCCGAATCCATGAACACCGACCGCGCCGTGCTCCGGACCGAGACGAGCGGCGACGTTCCGATCATCGTCGCTGCGATTCCGCTCCGCTCCGACAGCGGCGCCAGAATCGGCACGCTGGCGCTCACGCGGCCGCTCCACGAGCTGCAGCAGGATCTCCTGGCGACCCGCCGGTCGATCGTGGCTTCCATCGTCACTCTGGTCGGCGTTCTCTCGTTGGTGAGCTGGCTGCTGATCGTCCTGTACGTACGCCGGCCGCTCACGCGCCTGGCCGGTGCGATGGATGCGGTGCGGTCGGGTGACCTGACCACCAGAGTGAGCTTCACGCCTGGCGACGAGATCGGCGACGTGGGCGCAGAGTTCAACGCGATGGTGGCGAAGCTGGCCGAGGCGCGCGCCACGCTCGCGACCGAAACCGAGTCGCGACAGGCGCTCGAGGCGGGCCTGCAGCGGGTGGACAAGCTCGTCACCCTGGGCCAGCTGTCCGCGGGCCTGGCACACGAGATCGGCTCACCGTTGCAGGTGTTGAACGGGCGGGCGCGCGCGCTTGCGGCGCGCAGCGACCTGGCTTCCGATGTTCGGCGAACCGTGTCGATCCTCGCGGAGCAGTCCGAACGCATCGCGAGGATCGTCGACCAGCTCCTGCACTGCACCCGGCGTCGCCCGACGCGATGGGATACTCTCGATCTCGCCGCTGTCGCGCGACCGATCCGCGACCTCCTCGAGACCGAGGCGCGCCGGCGCGGGATCCGGCTCGGCTTCGTTGCGCAGGGCGCCATCCCGTCGATTCTCGGTGACGCCGACAAGATCCAGCAGGTCGTCCTGAATCTCCTGAAGAATGCGCTGCAGGTGACGGCCTCGGGGGGCACGGTGGAGCTGCGCTTGACGTCGGCGCCACGCGGAGGCTCGCCCGTGTCCGACGCACAGCTCGCCGTCGAGGACACCGGACCCGGAATCTCCGCAGAAGCCGCTGAAAGGATCTTCGATCCGTTCTTCACGACGCGAGAGGCCAGCGGCGGCACTGGCCTCGGCCTCGCCGTCGTCAAGTCGATCGTCACGGAGCACTTCGGATCGATCGAGGTTCACCCCGGAAGCCACGGAGGCGCGTGCTTCAGCGTGCGGTTTCCCCCGGCGCCGGAGACACTGGCGCGGGGGCTCGTCGCATGACCTCTGCTCGCGGGTCGCGCATCCTCGTGGTCGACGACGACGTGCACGTTCTCGACTTCCTTCGGGAGAGCCTGGACGCCGCCGGCTACCGAACCGACTGCACGGCATCGGCCGAGGAGGCGCTTCGCCTGGTCCGTCAGCGCGAGTACGACCTTCTGCTGGCCGACGTCGAGATGCCCGGCATGAAGGGCACGGAGCTGCTCGACGTCATCCACAACGAGATGGCGACGCAGCTCGTGCTGCTCATGACCGCGTTCGGCAGCATCGAGTCCGCCGTGTCGGCGGTGCGTGCGGGAGCCTGTGACTTCATCACGAAGCCGTTCCGGATCGAGGCTCTCCTGCTCGCGATCGAGCGCGCGCTTCGCGAGCGTCACATGCGCCGCGAGATCGTGCGACTTCGCGCCATGGAACGCCCGGACACGCCGGGGGACATCGTCGCGCGCAGCATCGGCATGCAGCGGGCGCTGGTTGCGGCCGACCGCGTCGCCGCTTCCGACGCGACCGTTCTGCTCACCGGCGAGACCGGCACGGGGAAGGGAGTCGTCGCGCGGTACATCCACCGCAAGAGCGCGAGGCGCGACGGCCCGTTCTTCGAGCTCAACTGCGCCGCCGTGCCGTCGGCCCGGATCGAGAGCGAGCTCTTCGGCCCCGAGCCCGAAGGCGCCGACCAATACGGCCGGGACCGCACGGGACTGCTCGCCGCTGCCGGCCACGGCACGCTGTTCATCGACGAGATCGGCGAGCTGACGATCGATCTGCAGGTGAAGGTTCTACGCGTCCTGGAGACTGGGCGGATCCGCCCGCCGGGAAGCTCCTCGGACGTTCCGGTCTACGCCCGCATCATCGCGGCGACGAATCGCCCCCTGGACACCATGGTCCGGGCGGGTGAGTTCCGTCCGGACCTCTTCTATCGCCTGCGCGTCATCCGAATCGAGCTGCCGCCGCTGCGGGAGCGTCGGGAGGATATCCTTCCCCTCGTCGACGTCATGCTGCACGACGCGAGCGCGCGTCACGACCGACCGGTACTCGGCGTCTCGGCGAGCGCGGTGCGCCGGCTGCTGCGCCACAGGTGGCCCGGCAACGTCCGAGAGCTGGCGAACGTCATCGAGCGGGCCGTCGCGTTCGGCGACCACGATACGATCCTGCCCGAGGACCTCGACCTGGGCGGCGAAGGCAGCCCGATCGGCTCGATCCTGGCCGAAGGGACGACGCGACTCGCTCCCCTCGAAGAAATCGAACGCGCGTACATCCGGCAGGTCATCGACGCGCACGGGGGCAACAAGGCAGCAGCCGCACGCACGCTGCAGATCGATCGCCGGACGCTCTACCGGAAGATCGAGGGCTGACGTCCTCACCGGATTCGCCGGCCACGAGGGGATGAATCGGCACGGCCGATTCATCCGACGGCTCGGGAAAGACGCGCTCCGCGTCAGCTGCAGAGCAGCGTGGTCACGTCCTCGTCGAACGCACAGCTCGGCGGGGTCGACCCGGCGCTGAAGCCGGTGTCGGCGCAGAGCCCGGCGATCGCCGCCTGCTCCTCGAGGACCATCGTGGATTGCAGCGGGAGCTCGAGCGGGAGCTGCGCGAACGCGCCGTTGCGTCCGGTGATCTTGACGACCACGAGTCCGGGGTTCACCACGCTGCGCGCGGTGATCTTCACCTTGTTGACCAGACCGTCGATCGCGTTCGGCGTCCGGAAGTTGAACCGGGTGCGCCCGCCGTTGATTCGCCAGCCGGTGCGCGTGCCGGCGTCGTAGCGCCCGCCGGGGACGCGCACGTCGTGGAGCGCGGTGCCCGTTCCGTCGGTGATCACGAGACGGAAGCCGTTGACCTCCGGAGCCAGGACCGGCGTGGCAGGGAACATCATCCGTCCCTTGACCACCAGGGTGTCGTCTCCGCCCGGCGTCGTGAAGTCCGCGATGCGCAGCGACGAGCTCGTGAACGCAGGGCCGTTCGTGCACGGATCGCACGCATCGCCGAGCTCGTCTCCGTCGCTGTCCGTCTGCGCCGGGTCAGCGACGGTCGGACAGACGTCCTGCGCGTCGCAGACACCGTCCGCGTCGCCGTCGGGCAGGCGCTCGTCCACCGGGCACGTGCTCGCGAGACCGTCGCACGCCTCCGCAACGTCGCACGCGTCGCTGGCCGCCCGGCATACCGTATCGGCGGGAGCCAAGGTGCAGGCCTCCGTGCAGCACGCGCCCTCGGCGAGCTCGCACTCCTCTCCGGCGTCCAGGAAGCCGTCACCACAGCTGTCCACGTGAACGCGGGCGACGCCGAAGTTCAGGTTGTTGCTCGAGCGCGTCCCGCCGGCGAGCACGACCTTGCCGTCCTCCTGCAGCGCCATCGCCCGAACCTCGTCCGACTGCGAGCCGATCGGGTACATCGCGAAGCCGACGCCGGCGAACCGCGGGATCAGACTGCCGTCGTTGCGGTAGTGCGCGACCGCGAAATTGTACTTTCCCCCGTCGCGGCCCTTGCCTCCGACGAGAAGGCTGCCGGGCGAGTACTGCAGAATCGCCTGCCCTACCGACACCGCCCCGATCGCCGTGGTGACCTTGCCGCCGGCCCCGAACGCGCCATCGAGCTCCCCGGTGTCGGTGATGCGCGCCATCGCGAGCCGGTCCGCCGTGCCGATGCGAGTCGTGCCGACGACGATCGCCCCGCCGTCGGCCTGCAGCAGGAGCGCGTGGCCGAACGAATCGCCGCCATCGAACCCGATCCGGACCCAGCCGGTACCGTTGAACGACACGTCCGGGTCGCCGTCGGCCGTGAGCTGCAGCACGAGCATGTCGTGCTGGCTGCCGTCGCCGGCGTGGCCGCCGACGACGATGCGGCCGTCGGGTCGAAGCGCGATCGCGGCGGCCTCGTCGTTGCCCGTGCCGATCGGCAGCACCACCGTTCCGGCGTCGCCGAAGGTCTCGTCGAGAGAGCCGTCGTCCAGGTAGCGCGCCAGCGCGACGTCGCGGTTCGCCGAGTTCCGCGCGTATCCCGCTGCGAGGATGCGCCCTTCGGAGTCGATTTGCAGGGCACGGATCCTGTCGTCACGCGTGACGATCCGCGTCACCACCTTGCCGCCGGTGCCGAAATCCGGATCGAGCGTGCCCGCGGGCAGGATGCGGGCGAGCGCGAAGTCGTCGGTGCCGCCGGTCCGGCTGTAGCCGCCGAGCACGATCCCGCCATCCTCCTGCAGCACCAGCGCCTGGGCGCTGTCGTGCACCGTGCCGATGGGAAAGGTCAGCTTGCCGGACGTGTTGAACTCGGGATCCGGGGTTCCGTCGTCGAGCAGGCGGGCCACCGCGAAGCGCGTCTTGGATTCCACCGCGTAGCCGGCGACGACGATGCGGCCGTCGGGCTGGAGCGCCACCCCGAACGCCTCCTCCGCCTGCGCACCGATCGGCAGGGAGAGCGTCCCGCCGCTGCCGAAGTCCGGATCGAGCGCGCCCGACGACGCGTCGGCGACCGACGGCGACGCAACGATCGCGTAGAGCGCCAGGAGGATGCCGGCGCGTCGGCTTCGGCTGGGGGCGAGAGCGTTCATCGGAACCTCGGAGATCGACCCGCGGTGTCGGGCGAGCGCCGCACACGGCGCCCGCCCGACACCCGGGAGGGAGGGGGATGGGGGCATGGGCTGGGGAGGTCAGCCGCCGATCGCGTCGATGCAGGAGTCGAGGCGATTCGCCAGCGTCGAGCACGCGGCGGTGTGCACGACGCAGCCACCCGCATCCTTCTGCTTGATCTTGTTGCACTTCTCGAGGAACTTCTCCTCGCACTCGAACAGCTTCTCCGTGTCGAGGGGGTCCGCCCCGGGCTTCTGTGCATCCGCATGGACCTTGCCGGTGCAGCTGACCTTCTTCACCATCGCCTTGGTGACCTCGGTGTCGCACTTCGACTCGCCGGCCGACGCCGTGGTGGCGGAGAGAAGCAGCAGCATGAAGGTGGTCGAGAGAATTCGTTTCATTTCTGGTCTCCTTTCGCTCGGGAGCTCGTCCCGTCACCGGGGAGAAAACGAATGGAGCCGGCCCCCGGCGAACCGGCGCTCCGTGCAAACGGCCGCACCTGCAACCGCGTGCGCCCGTCACCTGGTCGTCCCGTCAGTCGAACGTCCCGCCAGCGTTGCCGAAGCCGAACGTCGCGCCGTTGGCGCGATTCGAGCCGCTGCGGTCGATGTTGCCGGGCGCAATCGCGAACTCCGCGCCGCCGTTGTTCGCCGCCGCGTTGCTGTCGACGAGATTGCCGGCGGAGTCGATGCGGAATCCTTCGCCGCCGTTCGAGCGCGAACGGTTGCTCTTGACAAGGGCCGTCGGCTGCTCCACCACGAAGCCGGGGCCGTGGTTTCCTTCCGCCTTGTTGTTGTCCATCTCGGTCAGCTCGCCGCCGACGACGAAGCCGCCGCCGAGGTTGCCGCGCCCGTTCCGTGCGCCGGCCGTGTTGTTGCGGATGACGTTCGCGTACCCCTCGACCACGACCCCGGCGCCGCCGTTCTCCTCGATCCGGTTCTTGCGCACGAGGTTGCCGGTGCCACCGATGTGCAGGGCGTCGCCGCCGCTGCGCTTGACGGAGTTCTGGTCGATCTTGGCCCGCGTTCCCGTGACGACGATCCCGGCATCGAGGCTGTCGTCGACCGAGTTCGCCGAGGCGCGCGCCGAGTCGCCCTCGACGACGATGCCGACCATGTTGCCCTCGATCTCGCTCTCGCGGACGGCTGACGAGAAGTCGTCGCCGTCGAGGTCGATGCCGCGCAGACGGACGCCGATGCCTGGCGCCGGCGTGGAGCCGCGCGCGATCGACTCCTTGATCTCGCTGCCGTCGCCGCCGAGGTCGAAGCCCACGGTGTTGCGATCGGCCGTGACGCGCTCGATGCGCACCCGGTTGGAGCTCACCGAGATGCCGGCGATGACGTTGCGGAACAGGTTGACGTCCTGCACGACCAGCTCGCGATTGGCGCCCGAGTCGAGGATGCCGTACCCGAACCGCGCGATCTGCCGGATGCGCCGGATGCGCACCTTGCGCGCGCCCGGAGCGAGCCGGATGCCGGCACCGGTGCGATTGCGGCTGCTCGCCGGGCCGATGATGCTGAAGTCGTCGGTGCCGTCGATGGTCACCTCCGGAGCCGCGATCACCAGGCCGTCGGTGGGCGTCGTGACCGCCTCGCAGCTCAGGTTCTCCTCGAGGATCAGCTGGTCGTCGCCGGCGAGGAAGGCGCGGTCGACGACCTGACCGCACGGGAGCTGCACCTCGCGGCCGCTCGGCCGCAGCGTCACCCTGGCGACCGGCGTCGGCAGCGGAGCGGGCGGCACCGGGGGTCTGCGGCAGGACGAGTGGTAGAGCCCGAGGCTCGTCGGCTCGGCGATTCCTGCGGCGACGCCGACGAGGGTGTCGCTCAGGTCCGCCACCGTTTCCGTGCCGTAGGGGCAACCGATCTCCTGGAGCCCCGCGGTGTCGCACTTGGTCTCGACGAGCCCCTCGAGGTCCCGCCGCGCCTTGCCATAGCAATCGATGACTTTCTGCTTCGCCGGCACACCCGTGACCGGATCGACGCACGGGTCACCGCCGCGCTCGATCCGCCCGACCTCGCAGTCGACCAGGCAGCGCTCGACGTCGACCAGCACCTGCTGCGCTCCCTGGGCGACGCGATTGGCGCAGTCGGCGGCCGCGAGCGACACCCGCCCCTCGGGGCGCGGGCACGCCGGCCCGGCGTCGTCGACGAACAGCGCTTCGTTGATCGCCCCGAGCGGCGCCGGCAGCGAGCCCTCGTCCGTGGCGAGCGCAGCGAAGATCTCGTCGCCGGACCGTGCCCCCAGGGGGCAGAGCGCCTTCTCCGCCTCGCGCTTGCACTTGTTGACCTTGCTGCGCAGCTCCTGCAGGGCACCCGCGACGTTGGTCGCGCGCTGCGAGTCGCCCTCGCAGGTCAGCGAACTGCCCAGCGCGAGCCGCTTGGTTTCGCACGTGGTGAGCGCGTCGAGGTACTCCTTCGAGAAGTCGGTGACCGCCTTCGCGAGGCGACTTGCACACTTCTCGTAGTCCTCGGGGGTCGTCTGCGCGCCGGCCGAGCCGGCGACGACGGCGAACACCGCCGCGACGACGGCACCCGCGATCGCGCCCGCCCGCCTCGTGCGACCACCGCGCAGGGAGTCCGATCGCCCGATCACGACGCGCAACCCCCGATCGCATAGACGGTCGCGTTGGCCGAACCGACGTACAGGTTGCCGCCGGCGACGATCGGCGAGGCGATCAGCGGCGCCCTGCTGGTCGCCTGCCACAGAGTCTGACCGGTCGGCGCGAGACCGAGGATGTCCTTGCGCAGAGTGAGGTAGATGCGGCCGTCCGCGTCGACCACCGGCGGGTTGTTCCGGAAGCGCCCGCGCGGCAGGTCGCTGCGCTTCCACTGCAGCGTCCCATCCAGGCCCACCGCGTACAACGAGGGCTTGCCACCGCGCGTCGCTCCGAAGACCAGCCGATTGCGTGCACGATCGAGCGCGGGCGGGCTCGCCATCTCTTCGCGCACCGGACCGGTCGCGTAGAAGAGCGTCTTGGTCGGCGTCTCCACCTGCGTCTGCGGGTTCGTGGTCACGTCGACCGCCCACAGCCCGCTCTTGAGTCCGACGTAGATCCTCCCGGTGACGGGGTCGACCACCGGCGTATAGTTGTGGGTACGTCCCACGCGGCCGCGCTTCGGCTCGAGGTCGATGCGCCAGAGCTCGACGCCGGTCTGCGGGTTGTATGCCGCGAGGGTCGTCTTGCCGATCACGACGTAGAGCCGTGTCCCGGCGGCGTTGAGCGCCGGCGACGCGTTGCGGATGCCGCCACCGACCGGGTTGTGGCACCACTTGAGCTGCTGCGTCGGGCCCGGGCACATCGCCATCAGGGTGCCCGCGCCGAGCGAATCCGAGCCCATGTACACGATGCCGTCCGTGCCGATCGCCGGCGGCATCGTGACGTCGCCGTCGGTGCAGACCTTCTGGCGCCAGGCGACGGTTCCCTGGCTCTGCCCGTCCGGCGGCACCTCGATGGCCCACAGGTCGTTGTCGCGCGTGCCGACGTAGAGCAGGTTGCCGTTGCCGATCACCGGCGACGAGCGGTCGACCTTCTTTCCCTGGTCGTCGGTGCCGCACCACGCCTCTTCCCCGGTGAGCGGATCCAGGCCGCAGACCGGGTACTTGCCCGCCGGGACGAAAAGCAGCTCGGGCTCGCCGGGCTGGGGCTGCGCGAGCGCCGCCGCGCCGAGCACCTTGCCATCGAGCTTCGCCGTCCACAGCGCCTTGTTGCAGGTCGGGCCGCGCTGATCGGTCGTACCCGTGTGCTGCGCGTCGTGCTGGAAGACCGGCCAGCTGCCGGACGCGAGCCCGACCGGCGCCGCGACCGCAGGACAGATCGGGTTCGCCTCGAGGCAGGGGTCGTTCTGGAGCGCCGCCCCGCAGCGATCGTCGGCGAGTGCGGCATCGGCGCTCGACACGACCGCAACGGCGACGACGACAACGAAGAAGTAGTGAAGTCTCATGGTGATGGCTCCTGTGGCAGCAGAGAGAGAGCAGCGATTCGTCGTCACCGTTTTCGCGATCACGGGAACGTGATGCCGTCGAGGAAGGCACCACCGGGCGAGCCCGGCGGCACAGGGCATGCGGCGGGAGCTGCGCTCTCGCGGGCGAAGAAGCTCGTCCCGTCCGACCCGTCGGCGCGCACGTTGCCTCCGAAGCGCATGCAGTAGCGATACGGCTCGGTACCGAGCTCCAGGGTCACGTCGATCGGATCCTGGCGCTGGCCGACGCGCAGATCGTAATCGAGCACCGTCGGCCCGCGCCCCAGGCAGGTCGCGCGCAGCACGCGTCCGCCGCGAAGGACGATGAGCTTGCAGGTGCCGTCGGCCACCGCCCGGTCCTGGTAGCGGTACGCGCCCCGGCCGGCCTTCCAGTTCTGACACGGCAGCGGAGACGTGTGGGACTCGCCCGAGGCCGAGCTCGTGAAGGTGATCTGGCCGCCACCGCCGCCGGCCCCCGTACACGTCGGATCGCCGCCGCTCCCGCCAGCAGCCATCGTCAACGCTCCGCTGCGCGCGGACAGCAGGATGCGGTTGCGCTGCTCGTTGTCCGGAATCTGGTTCTTGATGACGAGGCGCCGGCCCGGGACGAGGTGGTCGGCCGCGAGCGCCCGCGCGCCTGCGGCGAGGCCCGTCAGCGCGAGCAGTGCCGCAATGGAGGTTCGTCGCATCATTCTCATCGTTCTTCTCCCGTCGTGGGTGGTGAGGTGCGCGCCGTTCATGGCAGCGCCGTGGCCGGCAGAGGCATGGCCCGTGTCGAATCGATGTAGTGGAAGCCCAGGTCCGCGATGCCGGCGTCGAGCGCACCGGTCGTCGAGGTGGTTCCGCCGATCTGCAGGCTCGCGACGGCGTCGGACCCGGCGTCGATCGCCTGGCTCACCGGGCCGCCATCGGCCGGCGAGCGCAGCCGGAAGTCGTCGTCCGCCCAGCCCGCGCCGCCCAGGACGCCGTCGGGACCGGCTGGAAGCACGTAGTGCGGCGCGAGCGGGTAGTTGGCGCTGCAGCCGGTGCACGACAGGATGTAGTCCGGTGGATCGATCGCGCTGCCGTTGCCGTTGAATCCGTTGTGCCGCAGCGTCGTTCCGGCCCGGTCGAGGCGCAGCGCGCGACCCGGCGTTCCGGTCAGCAGGTTGTCGTGCACGTCCGCGACGGCGTTGAGCAGCGAGAGATTGCCGAGACGGTTCGCGTGCAGGGTGTTGTGCCCGATCACGTTGCCCGCCGACACACTGCCGTTGCTCGGCGCATCGAGGCTGATCCCCCAGTCCCCGCTGCCGTACACCAGGTTGTTGCGCACCGATGCCGCGGTCACCCGCTTCAGACGGATCCCCGACGCCCCGGCACTCGCCACGATCGAGCTCTCGATCGTGACCCCGTCGACCCGCGACGCACGGATGCCGTCGGTTGCCGAACCGATCGACGCGCAGTTGCGGATGGTCGCGCGCGGACCGGTCTCGAGCACCGAGATGCCGGTGCTCGCGCTGGTCACGACGAACCCGTCGACGGTCGCGTCGGGGGCCTCGATCGTGATGCCGTTCCCGGACGGCGGCGCGAGCAGCACGCTGCCTGGCTCCTCCACGAGGAAGGTCACGTCCTCGACGTCGATCTGGATCGTCTCGGCGTAGGTACCGGGCAGGACCACGACGGTATCGCCGGGCAGGACGCGGTTCAGCGCGCGCGCAAGCGTTCGCCACGGTGTCTCGCGCCGCCGCGCTGTCGCGCTGGTGCGCGCGTCGTCGCCCAGCGACGCGCTCACGTAGAACGTTCGCTGCAGGTTGTCGCCGACCGGCATCGGCGCCGGCGCCGCGACACCCGCCGTCGCGTTCTCGTGGAAGCCGAGGTCGGCGATGCCCGCATCGGGCTGGTCGTTGCGCGCGGTGCTGCCGCTGATGTCGAGCGCTTCGACGGCGCCGCTGCCCGCGTCGACGACCGGGCTCTGCAGCACGTCGCCGGCTGCGAGCTGCTGCAGACGGAAGTCGTCGTCGAGCCAGCCGGCGCCTCCGAGGACTCCGTCGGCACCGGCCGGATCCACGTAGCGCGGGTTGACACCGCGGTTCGCCCAGAAGAAGAGCGACGGCAGGAAGTCGTCCTTCTGGTCGCGGTCGCGTCCGTTGCCGGAGAACGCGTTGTGGTGAACGGTGACGTCGACGGCCGCGAGATAAAGCCCGACGTCGGCCTGCTCCGTGACGACGTTGTCGCGCACCTCGCCGCTCGAGTTCAGCAGGCGCACGCCCGAGCGGTTCTGGTGCACGGTATTGAACGCGACCACGTTGCCGGGCAGCGGCGGCAGGACCTTCTTCGCCGTGTTGTCGAGCGAGATCGCCCAGTCGGCATTCGCGTAGACGAGGTTGTTGCGGACGTAGGCGGGCCCCGCCTGCTTGAGCTTGATGCCCATCGCGCCGGATCCGGTGACGATCGAATTCTCGATCCAGACGCCTGCGCTATCCTTGACCGAGATGCCGTTCGAGGCGCTCGACACGACGGCGACGCCCGTCAGTCGCAGATTGTCTGCGGCATTCGCCACGATGCCCTGCGCCGCGCCCTGTACCACGAGATTCCGCACGCGGGTGTTCACGAAGCCGTCGATGTAGACGCCGGCCTTGCCGGCCGGCGGCGTGATTACGACGTCGCCGAGCATCCCGCTGCCGGCGAGGGTGATCGAGTCGCGCTTGAAGTCCGCCTGCTCGGCGTAGAGGCCGGGGAGCAGCACGATGGTCGCGCCAGGCAGTGCGTTGTTGATCGCATGGTTGATCGTGCGCCATGCCGTCGTCGGCGACTGCGCGTCGGCGATCGCTCGCGCGTCGTCGCCGCCCACCGGGTCGACGTGGTAGGTCGGCCCGGTACCGGGCTCCGGCGCGTGGTACGGCGTCGGGGTCGGACTGGGCGTCGGCGTCGGGCTCGGCACCGGCGTCGGGCCCGGCGGGAATGCCGGGCCGGGGCCGCCGGGCTCGCTCGCCGACGCGTCCGCGTCGCCGTGGTAGCCCATGTCCGCAGTTCCCGTGTCCGCCGCACCGTCGCTGCGCGTCGTGCCGCCGATGTCCACCGCACCCACCGCCCCGGACCCCGCGTCCACCACCGGACTCGCAGGCGTCTCCCCGGCAAGCTGCCGCAGCGCGAAGCTCCCGCCCCCCGGCGCCACCAGCCCCGGATCCACGCTCAGGTTGCTCGCGTGACGCTGCACCCCGCTCGGCAGGCTGTAGTTCGTCGTGCTCCCCCACGCGTCGTTGTGGTGCACCACCCAGCCCGCGTCCTCCATGTCGTACTTGATCCCGACCAGCGCGTTCTCGCTCACCACGTTGTCCCGCACCTCGCCGTACGAGTTGCGCAGCCGCAGCCCGCGCTGGTTCCCCCACACCGTGTTGAACGCCACCACGTTCCCAAGCGCCGCCGCGTGCCGGTTCGGGCTGTCCCCGTCGACCGAGATCCCCCAGTCGTTCACCTGCCCCGTCACCAGGTTGTTCCGCACGTACCCGTGGTGCACCCGCAGCAGCTTGATCCCCTGCTGCGCAGCGCCACGCACCACCGTGTTCTCCACCGTCACGTACCCCGCGTCGCGCACCTGGATCCCGTTGGTCGCGATCACGCCGCCCGCAGGCGGCTCGATCACAAGGTTGCGCAACACCAGGTTGCGCAGCTCCACCCCCGCCTTCGAGTTCGCCGCCAGCACTCCCTGGTGTGGCGACCGGATCACGAACCCGTCCACCACCACGTCGTCGTGCTGCACGTTGAAGCCCATCAGCCCCGTGCCAGGCGCCACCACCACACTCCCAGGCGTCTCCGCCACGTACGTCACACCCGCGCCGTTCGTCTCCACCTGCTCCGCGCACGTCCCCGCCTTCACCACCACCACCTCGCCGTACGAGTTGCGCAGCCGCAGCCCGCGCTGGTTCCCCCACACCGTGTTGAACGCCACCACGTTCCCAAGCGCCGCCGCGTGCCGGTTCGGGCTG
>Ga0172363_10000716_pt1 | contig 25818 bp, 21 predicted proteins | sample LakKivs2_kivu2a2_FD_114541 | JGI IMG/M metagenome (GOLD analysis project Ga0172363, IMG submission 114541) | Sediment microbial communities from Lake Kivu, Rwanda - Sediment s2_kivu2a2 | ecosystem: Environmental > Aquatic > Freshwater > Lake > Sediment | place: Rwanda: Western Province, Lake... | reverse complement strand
CGATATCTCTTCCGCTGTTTCCTGGTCATGGGTGACAAGAAGGACGGTGATACCTTTGTTTTTATTCAGGTCCTGCAGCAAGCCTATAATTTCCCTGGCTGTTATGCTGTCAAGGTTACCGGTCGGTTCATCTGCCAGCAGCATGGAAGGTTCGTTCGCCAGGGCACGTGCGATGGCAACCCTTTGTGTCTCACCCCCTGACAGCTCTGTGGGCAGGTGATCTGTCCTGTCTGAGAGCCCTACCTGCTCGAGTAATTCCCTGGCTGTCTGCTTTCGCTTTTTTTTGTTAATGCCTGCAAATGTAAGGGGCAGCACTACGTTATTGAGCGCCGTAAGGGAGGCGATCAGGTTGAAAGACTGGAAGATCATCCCTACAGAATGCCGGCGGTGCAGGGCAAGCTCGTACCTGCTCATCTTTGCGAGGTCTTTTCCGAGAAAAATGATCTCACCCCCGCTGGGCCTGTCAAGACCACCGACCAGGTTCAGGAGGGTGGATTTTCCTGATCCTGACTTTCCTATGATCCCGATAAACTCACCCTTCTCCACATTAAAAGTGACATCATTCAGGGCAGGAATGGCAATCTTTGCCTTCTGGTAAACCATGCTGAGATGATTGATATGGAGCATGATGTTTTAACAGGATGGGTTGTGGTAAGGGTTGTTTTATGTTTGCCGGTGCAATGACCCGCTTACGATGACTGCAGGAACGGGTTGCCGGTCACTGTTATGTTTCCTTCCGGATTAAGTTGCAACGTATCATTTTAATACCCGTCAATATTAACCCGGCAGCAAAAATCACCACACCGATAATGGTTATGATCTGCTGTACCGGGCCAAAAAATGGTGCAAGACCATATAGGGGAGCCCCGATAGCAATTAGCTGAAGGCCCCATGATGACATGTTCTCATCACTCCTGCTAGCCATGCTGAATAAAAAATAACCGGCACTGAATAATATTCCACCGGTGAAAATGATCGCTTTAAGGGGTGTGTCTGTATATATGGGCCCGTCAAATGTGAGCATATCCGGCGAGTTCTGAAAGATGATCTTCCAGATGTATGCTTCCCAGAAAAGCTGCCCGGCGGCAATAACGAGCCCGGCAACAGCCATGATAAATCCGGTCAATGCCAGGAGTTTTTCCGATGGCATCTGCAGGTAAAACATGCCTGTCAGTCCTATGATGCCGCATATGATACTGAAAGCTCCGATTGTATTGAGCCATATCCAGTGGGGATGCGAAACAAGCGGAATGATCGAGGTATCAGACTCGGTGAATGGGAAGATCAATCCATAAAGCATCCAGAATATGAAAATAATCCCCCCATAAAAAATATTGAAGTAACCGGATAGTACGATATATCTTTTCATTTCTGCACTATTTACGGGAACAAATATGCTGCCTGTCCTGATGCGCCGGCTTCCTGTGGATGCCTGGAGTGCTGTTGACCTGTTCAGACAACTGGGAACAGATTCCGGGCCGCGGATAAGCAGATTATTTTATTTTAAATATCCGAATAATAGGTCGGATTTACCATAAAAGCAACGAAAAAAATCAATATTCATTGCACAATTTTACCTGGATAAGGGCCAGTTTGGATCTTCAGTCCTGGCCGTCTGCATGATCCGTTCAATCTGCCGGACAATCTCAGGATGATCAATGGCTACATTCATGCTCACTGATGGGTCGCTCTCCAGGTCATAGATCTCCGTTAGTGCTCCCGGATTGTCATATACATTCAACCTGACGGCTTTCCATTTGCCCATCCTTACAGCCTGTTTATTACCCTTTTCATGAAACTCCCAGTAGAGGTATTCGTGCACAGGCTGTTCCTTTCCTGTAAGAGCCGGCAGATAAGAAATGCCGTCAATATTTCCGGGATAATTGATGCCTGCAAGCTCACAGGCTGTAGGCAGAAAATCCTGGAAGGCGGAAACATAATCTGACTTTGTACCAGGCAGGATGGTGCCCGGCCACCGCACTATCAGGGGAACACGGATGCCTCCCTCGTACAGGTCACGTTTCATGCCCCGGAATATGCCGTTATGATGCAACGCACTTTCCCTGAAACCCCCGTTATCATTGGTGAAGATGAATACTGACCTGCCTGACAGGTGCAACTCATCCAGCAGGCCGCAGATGCGGCCGACATAACTATCGAGGTGAGTGATCATTGTTGCATATATCCGGTCTTCATCAGTCCACGCACTGTCTGTGTACAGGTATGGTCCGGGTATTTCAAGCATAGCACCTTCAGGTGCCTCGCCATTATTATGGGGTATAGTGAGGGGGAGATACAAGAAGAAGGGCCCGTCCTTATGCTCCCTTACAAAATTTTCGGCAGCATTCATGATCAGGTCATTGGAATAATCAACCTTTTTCATTGCATAGCTTCCGAGTCCCCGTGTCCAGTGATCCGCAGGCATATAAACCACCTCATTGCGGAGATATTCCTTCACACCGTTGTGGTAAAGGTATTCGGGATAGGAATTATGTGCATGAACCTGGCAGTAATATCCGTAAAACTCATCAAACCCCTGCCGTTGAGGATCACCTGATGTGTTTTGCATTCCCAGGTCCCATTTACCAAATAAACCCGTGGCATAACCTGCCTGTTTCAGCAGCTCGGCAACGGTAATACTGCTGTCCGGCAGGGGAACTGTCCATAAGGCTCAACCTCTTTATTGCCCCGCGATACGGTATGGCCCGTATGCAGTCCGGTCATGAGCACACAGCGTGATGGCGCACAGACGGATGTGCCGGCATAATGCTGTGTGAACATCATCCCTTCAGCAGCCAGCCGGTCAATATTGGGAGTAAGTATCTTTTTACTTCCGTAACAACCAGCGTTAGCATAACCCATATCATCGGCAACGATAAGGATGATGTTGGGATTTACAACCTTTTCCTTGTGACAACAGTAAAGGGAACAAAACAGTGCGGTAAGAAATAAACTTGTTTTGCTTCTCATAATTGTTAATTATTTGGTGGCTGAGTCAACGATTCGGGTATTTTTTGTCTGGCGATACAGGTACGTTTTAAGGATTTTCTAACAATTTAACCAATATGTCATGAGATAGGAAATCAAATTTTAAACACAATGGGAAAAGCCATATTCAGCATGTAAAAAAACATGTACAGACAGGAGCAACAAACCATAAATAAAAATTCGCTATTAATATTTTTAAATACTAATTTTAACCTACAGATACCATGTTGCTACCTTTCATAAAAGAGGAACCAGCAGTGTGGTTAAATGTGATAATTAACATTGTATACTATGATCCGTCCTATTCCTTTTTTAGCCGTATTTATTACGATATTCATAAGTTGTACCAAAGAAAAGCCAGACCGGGATTTACGGGCTGGCTTTTCTGATCCTCCTGTTGAAGCGCGCCCCCGGGGACTTTGGTGCTGGGTAAATGGTAATTTTGACAAGGGAGAGATAACCCATGAGCTGGAGGAAGCGAAAGCCAAAGGAATGGGTGGTATGGATATCTGGGATATCTATAGTGTTACTGATGAGATGCACGTGGTACCCGACGGCCCGCCGTTTATGTCAGATAAATACCTCGACGCTATATGCCATGCAATAAACGAAGCTACCCGCCTCGGGCTTGATATGGGACTGATCGTTTCCAGCGGATGGAACGCCGGAGGATACTGGACCAAACCAGAAAATGCAACAATGGCCCTGTATAGGAGCTTCATTCCTGTAACCGGTCCGGTCAGGTTTGCCGATACCATACCCTTCCCTGAATTACCGAAAGATGCAGCTTCCCAGTCCGGCAGGGTCACATCGATCATTCCCCGGGGTGCAGATGGCTTGCCGCTGGCATATAAGGAGGTGGCGGTGTTGGCCTGGCCGGCAAACAGTGACTCACTGGTGCCCTCGACAGGTATGGTGATCAACCTTTCCTCAGCGATGGACAGTGCAGGCATTCTTAAATGGGATGTTCCTGAAGGAAACTGGAATATTGTGCGGTATGTATGTACAAATTCCGGCCAGCCGATGTATGGAAGCCCGACAAATTCTGTCGGACCGATGATAGATCATTTCAGTAAGGAAGCAACCAAAGTGCATATCAACTTTTTCATAGACAAGCTGCTCTCCTGCCTGGGTACCTTTGAGGGGAAAGCATTAAAATATCTTTATACGGATAGTTATGAGGTGAAGGGACAGCTGTGGACACCGGCTATGCTTGATGAATTCAGGAAGCGGATGGGCTATGACATGCTGCCTTACCTTCCTGCCCTGAATGGATATGTCATTGCGGACAAAGACACCACACAGCGCTTTCTGTATGATTATGCACAGTTGCTGTCTGACCTGATCATCGAAAACCACTATAAACAGGCAAGCAAGATCTGCAACGAGCATGGCATAGGCTTTGCAGCCGAAGCTGCAGGTCCGGGCTGGCCTGTTCATAACTGTCCGTTCGAGTCACTCAAATCATCAGGCTCACTGGACATTCCCCGTGGCGAGTTCTGGCATACACAACCGAATCTCGAACTGGTGCAGGTCGTCAAGGGTGTAGCTTCTGCGGCCCATATCTATAACCAGAAATATGTGGAAGCCGAATCCTTCACGTCAACATTGCTATGGCAGGAGTCACCCGCTTTCCTGAAGCCTTTTGCTGACAGGGCGTTCTGTGAGGGACTTAACCGCATCGTCTTCCATACCTTCCCTCATACTCCTCCCGAAGCGGGTGTGCCGGGATGGATATATAGTTTTGGCACTCAGATCAGCGAAAATCAGACCTGGTGGCCTGAAGCAAAAGCTTTCAATGATTACCTTGCCAGGGTGAGCTATATGCTGCAGCAGGGCAACTTCGTGGGTGATGTGCTGTATTACTATGGCGACTCGGCACCTGATTTTGTGCCACCCAAACATATCGACCCATCCCTCGGCTTTGGATATGATTACGATGTCACAAACTCTGATATCCTTATTAACAGGATTGAGGTGAAAAACGGCAGGCTGATATTACCGGATGGGCAGTCATACGAAATTCTGGTCCTTCCTGATAACGACAGGATGTCTCTTGACGTACTGCGGAAAATAAGAAAACTGGTGGCAGATGGTGCCCTGGTTGTCGGTCCCAGGCCTTTCCGTACTCAGGGATTGTTTGATTATGTCAACAGGGAACGGGAGCTTAACAGGCTGGCAGATGAGTTGTGGGGCGATATTAACGGTACCTCCGTCAGGGAACATGCTTACGGGAAAGGCAAAATCATAAAAGGAAAGTCACTCAGGACGGTGCTCGGGGAGAAAGGTGCAGGTCCTGATTTCAGTTATATCGGGATACCCCATCCTGAAGAACTGGATTTCATCCACCGCCGGACAGCAAAAGAGGATATATATTTTATCTGGAACAAACAGGATAAGCAGGTACATATCCAGGCAACCTTCCGGGTGAAAGGAAAACGGGCAGAGATATGGGATCCTGTAACAGGACAGATCAATCAGAAAATATTATGCAAGGAAACAGAAAAAGGTACCGTCCTTCCCTTATTTTTGGAACCTCACGGTTCACTGTTTGTTGTCTTTACATCAGAACCATCAGCACCGTTGTTCGATGATGTGGAATATTGTGGCGGGAATCCCAGGGAAGCGGTTATTTTTGGTCCCTCATACAGGACATTCGATGATACCGGTTATCTCATACTTGAAGTGAATGGAAATTACTCTTTCAGCAGCTCCGGAAATGTTGTCGCGGAATACCAGGTCGGGGATTTACCCCGGGCAGTGGAGATCAAAGGTCCGTGGACAGTCAGCTTCCAGGAAGGAAGGAAAGCGCCGTCACAGGTTACAATGGATGAGCTCACGAACTGGGCTGAATCAAAGGAAGATGGTATAAAGTATTTTTCAGGACTGGCAAGCTATGACAAGGAATTTGAAATAAAGGATGAGTGGCTGGGTAAGGACGCGGTTATCGATCTTGACCTGGGCAGGGTGTATGTTATTGCAGAAGTATTTGTGAACGGACAGTCGGCAGGAATTTTATGGACAGAACCATTTAAGATTGACATAACACGACTTGCCAGACCTGGCATGAACAGCCTGAGCATCCGGGTTGCCAACCTCTGGCCTAACAGGCTGATAGGAGATGCAAAACTCCCACAGGATCAGAGAGTGACAAAAACCAGCGTGATCAGGTTGCCAAACGCCTGGTGGTACCTGATGAAAGACCTTCCAAATGCAGAGTACGGTCTGAGCGAAAGTGGCCTTCTCGGTCCTGTGAAGCTGATATTCGGTAAGAAAGTACCCATATGAGGAAAGTGAATTATGAGTAGTGAGTAGTGAGTAAACGGAACCGGGAACCCCTTCTTTCTACTCACTACTCATTACTCACTACTCATTTTCTTCTTGTAACTTTGAACTCTTCCATGCCTTACGCCCGACTATCCATCGGCCAGATACTGACTTTTTCCTGCGGAATGGTGGGTTGGTCCATACTGAACAACCTCATATCCGTCATGCTGATCTATTTTTACCTGCCACCGAAAAATTCCGGACTTGCTCCGATGATACCCGACATAACCTATCTGGGGATCTTTTCTGTCCTTGCACTGATAGCTGCGGGAGGGCGTCTGTTCGATGCCATAATCGATCCTATGATAGCATGGACGAGTGACAGGTCAAAAAGCAGGAGAGGGAGAAGGATCCCTTTTATGCGGGTCGGCTGGATCCCTGCATTCGTATTTTGCATCATAGTCTTTCATCCACTGTTCCGGCATGAATGCCGGGAAAATATTACATGGCTGATTTTCAGTCTGAGTCTGTTCTATATCTTCCTTACAATCTATTTCATACCGTACAATGCACTGATGCCTGAACTGGCCCCCGGAGGGCGTGATAAGGTCAGGATATCCACCTGGCTGTCCCTGGCCTATATGCTGGGATTAATTATTGCCGCTCAGACCCCGCTGCTGGCAGACCTGTTAAAGGAAAAGCTGGAGATGCATGAGAGGATTAATTCTTTCCAGGTATCAATCGGTGTACTCTGTACCATCGCAGGTGTTTTTCTTATGATCCCTTCTTACCGGATTGATGAAAAAGCCTGCTGCTATGGAGAGCCGGCAAGGATACCTTTTTTAAAATCACTGGGACAGACACTCAGGAATTACAACTTCCGTTTATTCCTGTTTGCTGATTTTTCCTACTTCATGGCTATCGCCATCATCTCCAGTGGTATGCTTTATTACCTGCGGGTGCTGCTGAACCTCAAAGAGGCTATGGGAAGCAGTGTGTTTGGCATTATGATATTCGTCTCATTATTATTTTATCCCCTGGTTTTGCATATTTCAAAATATATTCAGAAAAAGATACTGATCTCATCGGGGCTGATTGCCCTTGGGTGTATTTTCCTCGCAATATACTTCCTGGGCCGGATGCCTTTCAGGCCTGAGATACAGATCTATTTGTTCGCCCTGCTTGCTGCACTGCCGGTAGCAATGCTTGGGATCATTCCCTATGCTATTATTGCTGAGATCGCACAACTGGACAGCCTGAGGACTGGGCTGGGAAAGGAAGGGATGTATTTCGCAGTAAGGAACTTTTTCTATAAACTGGGAATGACAGCAGGCATCATGTGCTTTACTATATTGACAATATGGGGTAAAGATCCGGGCGACGATCTTGGCATACGGCTGAACGGTATTTTTGGATTTGTGCTGTGCGTCACTGCAGGCCTTGTATTCCTTACCTTTAAAGAAAAAAAGATAGTGGCCGAGATAAACAAACGGATAAAAGCAAAGAAAGGCACTTGAAAATTACGGTTGTCAGAATCATTCTTTTTTCAGTATCTTGTTGATCCTTAACAGTGCTCTCTCCAGCGGTTCATCAGGCACAATATAATTATGCTCCCCCCAGAATGATGGTTCGTAACCGCCTACAAGATCAGTGAAGATATCATCGGTGCGCGCAAGCTCTTTCCTCCTGAACCTCTGAACATCAAGGGTATCGGTGCTGGTGACGGCAAGCTCTGAGACAGCTGTATAAGTGTTTGTGAATAATCGTCCCTCCTTCCTGATCCTGAAGGCATTTTCAGTACGAATAAGATTCAGGTAGTACCGGCCGTTATTCTTAAGGTAACTGACCTGGTACGCGGCGCTGATAGGCTTCACGTTCAATCCCGTGGGTTTCCTGACCACCAGTAAGCTGGCAGCTTCATCGATTTTATCAGGCCTGAGCTCAAATTCTGCTCCCACGACCGCCAGAGTGTTCATGTCAATGTAGATCCTGCCCTGGTAATGCGGTGGCTCTGTTTGATCTTTCTGAACAAAATCGATCGCATAGGTATAATCACCATTTAAAATCATAATATCAGACATGGAGTACCTGAAATGATTCAGGGTTTCTTTGTTGAGAAAATCAGGAAAGGATTTTATTACATCAAGAACAAGACATGTGTTCAGACCTGCCTTCATTTTAAGGGTTACAGTATCATTCTGCCTGATGTCAATGTTTTTCCTGCCAAGATCGATCTTTACCTGCTCCAGCTCTGAACCTGGCAGATAGGCAGGCTTGTATATCTCCAGTATAGCTTCTGATACCATTACAAACCTGTTGTTTTTCTGAATGGTCTCCCGGTAAAAGGCAGTCTGACGTGTGGGCCGAACAGGATAATTTTCACTGATGTGGTTAAGGGCGGAGGTGATCAGAAAAACGGGTTCAGTCTTCCGGATAATAACCTCCTGAATGGGTATGTAATCCTGATAGAGAAAAATGATATTATCCTTTTTGCTGAGCTTCATGACAGGTGCCTTGAAAGCTTTATAACCGAGGCAGGATATACACAGGGAATCACTGAGGTCGTCAGAGATCACTTTTAACAGGAATTTTCCGTCATTATTCGAGATCGTTCCCTTATTCCTGCCGGCCAGGCTTATATTGGCATATGCAACAGGCTCCCGTGTGCCCTGGTCCATTATCCTGCCACTGATAAAAATATAGGAATTACCCGCAGCCTGAAGACTGTCACGTGAGACTGACTGGTAATCCGGCCTGTACAGAACGATCTGGTTGCCAATGACCTTATAGGTTATTGAAGGATTATCGACCAGGTCATCAAGAATATCCTTTACTGTCCTGGTGGAGAAAGTCAACCTGCATTGCCTGTGGGAGGGGATGAGATCGGAATTGTAGGAAAAACGATACCCTGTCCTCTGCTCAAGCATCAGTAATGCCCCATACAGATCGCATGAGGTATCAGGAAGTGCAATGGTGCGGTCAAGGATTTCCTGTCCGCAGAGACGGCCCGTGAGAATGATCAGCGGAATAAGCAGGAGAATTAATTTTCTGATTATCCTTCTCATGAATAAAGTTGTTGCACCTGTCAGGCATACACAACTTTCCAAATTAACAAATAAAATCGGATCTATTTCTCAAGCTGCAGTTCAATAGCTTCATCCCCGAAATCGACCTTCAGGTGAAAAGCGGTGCTGAGAACCTGGAGGATGGTATCCACAGGCTGATTATTGAAATTCCCGGTAAAACGGAAATCCATGATCCTTTCGTCTTTGCATACGATATTCCTGTGGAACGTATGATTCAGTGCTTCAAGCACATCTGCCATCTTTGTCTCATGAAATACCAGGTTCTTTGTCTTCCAGGACAGCAGGTTGGGATCAGCCGGAATGACACGCTCGATCTTTGCAGCGGTGACAAGTCCTGAATAGCCGGCTTCGATAATTACCGGTAACAGGTCAGAGCCTTTGCGGGATACCTCAACAGAGCCCGATTCCACAAAAACAGAGACGATTCCGGTATTCTCTTCAGTTCTGATGTTGAAAGATGTACCAGTGACCCTTATGATGGCATTCTTTGCGGTGACAATAAAAGGATTTTCCATATCATGCCGGACCTCAAAAAATGCTTCTCCCTTGAGCCGGACATTCCTGGTATGCTCTTTCCTGTTTTCGTTGTAGACAATCCTGCTGTCAGCATTCAGATAGACAGTTGAACCGTCAGATAACTGGATACTTTTACCGTTTGCGGGATCTGATGCAACGATCGTCGCTCCTGTGAGCAAAGATGAGATTGCTGTGAACCTGCTGATGATCAGGTAACTGCTTCCGAGTATAAGAACAACCAGGGCTGCAACCCTTGCCAGGTAAGCTAATGAAGGGGAAGGCCTGAGCGTTATCCGGCGTGCTGTATGGGAAGGAATGATGATCCTGCTGCCCCCGACCTTCTGACGGACTTTCTCCCAGGCAATATCTGTACCGGATTCGTCAATGTTCATGAGAGGGATCTTCTCCCATTTATCCCTGAGTGAACTTAGCAGCTGAAGGTTTTGCCGATCCTTCTCTGACCAGCTATGGATCAGCGCATTCTCTTCATCCGACGATTCACCGCACAGGTACTTCGCCAGTAACTCCCAGTCAATGTCTTTGTTGCTTTTACTTCTCATTATTGTTATTCTCTGAATCGACTTTACTGAATTAATACCGGTCTGCCGGTTTTTTTATTAGAATCTCACCTGTAAATATTTTGATGCCAAAGGCTGCCGGGTATAATCTTTACCTGTATCCCTTCATGCTTTCCCTGAATAACCTCAGCGCCTGTCCCATATATGCTTCCACTGTTTTTACTGAAATATCCAGCCGCGTAGCAATTTCCCTGTATGTAAGCCCTTCAAACCGGTTCATACGAAAAATAACCTGCCCCCTGGCCGGCAGACGGTCCAGGGCGGATGCCACCAGCTCACTGATCTCACTCAATTCAACAATCTCTTCAGCCCTGTAATTTTCAGATGCTTCAGCTTTAATGACATCCAGCTCAACATCTTTTTTCTGCTGTTTCACCCTGTTAATGGTATTAAAATATACTGCCTTGAACAGGTACGACCTGACTGATGTAGTGATCAGGATCTCATCCTTTTTCTCCCAAACCTTACAGAACAGATCCTGTACAACCTCCTCAGCCGTATCCCTGTCATGGCAATACTGATTTGCTATGGCACATAAGCGCCTGTAATATTTCCTGAAAAGGTGTTCAAACGCTTTCAGGTCCCCTTTCCTTATCTTTTCAAAAAGTCTGGAATCTTCATGTTCCATTCAGGCAGGTTCTGGTTAACAGGTCAGCATCGCTGCATCATCATGCTGACAAATTTAAAGAAGAAATTGGAAGATAGGACAATTTATAATCCCGATTGATAATGAAGCATTGTCAGCTGTTGCTAAACTGTCCTTCTTCCAATTTCAACAACGCCTCTGATCCTGCCTTGTTCAATGCAATCATTCTCACTACTCTGACTAACTACTAACCTATATTATTTAGCTTTCAACAGGTGTTGACCGCTTACAGTCTTTTCTTGAGTTTTCTGCTGATCTTTTCAATGGCCGCCTGTATAGACTCATCGGGTTTGATAATATTGTATTCCCCCCAGAATTCCGGGTCCTCGAACTGGTTTACCTGTTCTGCCAGTACATCACTTATCTTTGCTGATTCCTTGTATTTGAACCTGGTAATACTGTCCAGGTCCATATCAGTGACAGCCATCTCGGTCATGGTCGAATAGACGGAATTAAACAGTTTCTTTTCCCACTTGCATTTAAAGCTTGCTTCAAGCCGTACGTAATTAAGATACCATGTATTATCTATCAGGCGGTATTTGGTGAGGTAATTTGCGCCGAGCACATCAACCTTCATTCCGGCAGGTTTTTTCCTGATGAACATCGCATTGACCAGCTGGGGATCATTGATGTTAAGGTTAAAATCAATACCGGTAAATGCGAGGTTCTCGGCATCAATATAAATCTTCCCCTTATACAGCGGATCCGTCACATAAGATTTTTGTTTGAAATCAATGACATAGGTCTCCCGGTCATCAATATAATTGATCCCCGAAAAACTATAGTCGTACAGGTTAATGTATTCCTCGGATAATACTTCACCGGGATTCTTTACCACATCGAGCATCAGTGCATTGTAGGGCCCACCCTGGAGCTTAAAAAATACCGTATCCATCTTTTTAACATCCTGGCTTTTGCGTCCCTTGTAAATCCTTGACCGGTCAGCTTCAAGTGTCTGCACATATGGCGACTTGTAAATATCAAGCACTGCCTCTGAGACAGCGACATAGTTGCGGTTCTGCTTGATCGTCTCACGGTAAAAGGAAGTGAGCATCACCGGGTTCCTGCTGTAGTTATCTGTCCTTTTCCTCAGCGCCATATAGATAATCTCCTGAGGATCGGTGGAGCGGATAGTCACTTCCTGGATAGGTATCTTTACAGGTTCGAGATAGATCAGATTTTTTTCTTTGTCCATCTGTTCAGTATCGATGAACAGGTTCTTGTAGCTTAGATGGCTGATACATATTTTTACACCTTTTGTAGCGAGGGGGATTTTTAGGAGGAATTCTCCGTCAGAATTAGTGACAGTGCCAACATTCGATCCTTCAAGGTAAATGCTGGCGAATACAACCGGTTCCTTGGTCTCGTTGTCTATGACTTTGCCTGTAAATGCCCGGTATTTCACCGTATCAGCAGAGACTGCACCAATGGCTTCATCTGGCGGTAAAGTGGATGCCGTCGCCATAAGGTTTATAAAGGCGAATAACAGGAACAACAGGGCAACAGCCACCACATATAAAAAATGGTTCTTTTTGATTCTTGCTTTCATGATATGATAGATTTTAGAAATGTTCTTCATATATATGATATTCTCAGAAGCAGTTACCCTATGAAAAATTCCTGATTTTTGAACTTTGAACTCTTCTTTCTATCGCTAGGAATTTCTGCCATAAATAACTACCAGCCAGAGGAAACCAGAAATATTATTTCTGATTTACTTGACTTCAATTTTTTATGGTTGTAATTTTATGTATCACTATCCTGAATCTATTAATTAATGATTAAAACTTGTTGCTATGAAAAAACTGTTTTTTTTCAGTCTGATTATTTCGGGAGCGATCCTGGGCTGCACCCGACAAAAGGAAATGAAGTCGCCCATAGAAGGAACATGGCAGGTAGTTAGCTGGCAGAGAATCGCAGGTGATACCCTTATGTGGGAATTAGGTGTGGATTATACCGGTACGGAGATGACAATCTGGTCGGGCAATTATTTCAGTTTTGTGGGTTGTTATACCCGACAGAAGGACTCAACTTTAATTGATAATTATGGCGGTGGGACTTATAAACTTTATGGAACTCATTACGAGGAAAGCTATCTGTATTTTAATGAAAAATCAATGGTTAGCACTTCTCAGAAACTGCTATTGGAAATAAAGAATGATACGTTGATTCAAACCTGGCCCTGCGATGATAACTGGCAAATAGATAAAAGCAATTACAACATACAGAAACTGACAAGAAAAGACTAGTTCAAATTTCTACTAAAATGTGGTCTGATAGGTTGAAAAGTATATTCAATTGAAATGAAATATTATCGTGATTTAATTTTTATTGACATTCATTAAAGCCCTCAGAAATCAACTCTGAGGGTTTTTATTTGTTATAAATTAAACCTGGTAATTAGTTCTTGCACTTTCCAATCAATGCCTGTCAGGTGATGTAGTCATTTATCATGTGGCGAATAGATGAATTATCTGATTTTCCCTTTTTATTGGGGTAACTTGCATCATATTTCTGACTTGCAGTTGTTTAATTTATTTATTAACCATAAACCATATAAAATGAAATCACAACTAACTATTTTGATGTTTTTAGCTATTCTGTTCTTCTTATTGCCTTCCTGCCAAAACAGGCAGATGAAGGAAGAATTAGAAAAATATAAGGAACAGAAAAACAAGGAAGCCGACAATATTGAGATTGTCAAACAATTTTACCATCATTTGGATAGATTCATGAATGAACAAGAGCGAAATGCTTTTATCAATCTATGGTCTGTTGACAGTAAACGATTTGGCGGAAGCTCCGATAATTCAATGTCGCTTGAAGAAATGACGCCGTTCTTAAAAGAATACTATACTGCCTTTCCAGATTTAACTCATGAAATATTAAATTTAATAGCTTATAACGATTATGTTGCTGTACAGGTAAAATATACTGGTATACAACTTAATGAATTTATGGGAATTCCTGCCACAAAGAAGAAAATTGAATGTAAGGGAATCCATGTTTTTAAATTGAATGCAGGTAAGATTACCGAGTTACATTTCATTGATGATGATTTAACCATGTTCCAGCAACTTGGTATGGAATTAAAACCTTCTGATATAAAGAAATAAGATAATTTAATCCAAAATTTATAGACTTAAAAGTCTTTTTACACAAGCTATTATCATTGAGTGCCACATTAAATATCATTTTGTGTCATCTGATATTTAATAATTCACTAATAAATTAATAATTAAGTAATTATGCACATCAACTTATATAAGATATGGTAAAATGATAAGGCTTCTTTATCAAAGTTTTTCCCCTCTGATCCGCTTTTCCCCTTATCCTCTATATTTCTGCATTCTTTTAACACCCAAACACGCAACACGCCAACAGTTCTTTTTACACTCCACTCACCATTCACTTTTTACTTTTTTCGTTTCACGTATCACGACTCACGATTCACGTTTTTATGTGTGTTGGCAAATCGGAAAAGGTGCGAACCTCGTCCTGTTTGGTGGAGCAGTATAGGCTATGTGTAGCAAGCGGACAAACAGGGCGAGGTTGTCTTTTCCGGTCTTCCTGCCTGGCTGCGCTAGTCAGCCAGGCTTTTCTTTGGTTCATTTCTTTTGAAGGAGTAAAAGAAATGAACTAATATTCTTTATTAAAAAAAGGATGCCTTTTAATGGTGCCTTTATGACAAAAGTAATAGGTATCTTCGCTATGAGCATAGGAAATAATACAGTACAGACATGAAAGCCCTGGTCCTTGAAGAATATATGAAGCTGGTTTACAAGGATGTGCCCGATCCGGTCCCCGGTCCTGATGAAGTACTCATTCAGGTAAAAGCTGTTGGCATTTGCGGCAGCGATGTGTACGGAATGGATGGAAGCACAGGCAGACGTATCCCTCCCCTGATCATGGGCCATGAAGCCTCAGGCATAATCCTGCAGAAAGGAGCAGAGATAACAGGATGGGATACCGGTGACCGGGTGACTTTTGATTCGACGATTTACAGGCTCGATGACTGGTACACCAGAAGAGGGATGTATAATCTGAGTGACGGAAGGCAGGTGCTGGGAGTATCCACTCCTGAATTCAGGAGGGATGGTGCCTATGCTGAGATGGTATCAGTGCCGGCACATATACTTTACAGGATTCCGGAAAATGTGGGATTCAGCCGGGCAGCAATGGTAGAACCTGCTGCAGTTGCCCTTCATGCCCTGTCACTGACACCAGTTAATGAAAATGATCATGTGCTGGTCATAGGTGCAGGCACAATTGGTCTGTGCCTGGTACAACTCCTGAAGATCAAAGGACATACGAAGATCATTGTGACTGATATTGATCAGGGAAGGCTTGAAATGGCCCTTAATCTGGGTGCATGCCATGTATTTATACCCGCAGGTACGAAACCTGATGCCTTTGTCATGGAAATGACCGATACAAGAGGTGTTGATGCCGTGATTGAAGCAGTGGGTATTCCTTCCACCATAAGTCTGGGGATAAATAACCTGCGCCGGGGTGGGACCCTCACACTGCTTGGGAACCTGATCCCTGAGGTTGAAATACCTCTCCAGAAGGTAGTGGCTGGCCAGATCAGGCTGCAGGGTTCCTATGCCATAGCAGGCGAGTATCCGGAAGTACTTGATATGCTAAGCTCAGGCGTACTGAAGATCGATGCATTGCTGAGTGCCGAAGTACCCCTGTCGGAAGGAGCAGCATGGTTCCACCGTCTTTACCATAAAGAGAATGGATTGATAAAGGTAATTCTTAAACCCTGATAACTATGAAGGAAATAAATGCAGGAATCATAGGATGCGGCAAGGTGGCCCATGTGCATGCCGCTGCTATACAACAGTCAGAATGGATCACGTTCGTGGCTGTATGCAGCAGGGATGAAAAAAACAGGCAGATGTTCAGTGACCGTTACGGGGTAAATGCCTATGTCAGCCCGGAAGAAATGGTACAGAAGAGCAGCCTGGATATGGTTATCATCTGTACCCCGCACCCGGTACACAGGGAACCTGCGATTGCTGCCCTGAAAGCCGGAGCACATGTCCTGGTGGAAAAACCCCTGGCCTCCGGCCTGGAGGATTGCGATCTAATGCTGGCAGCAGCCAGGGAAGAAAAGAAGCTCCTGGGAGTGGTGAGCCAGAGGCGCTTTTATCCTGCCTGCCAGCGGATAAAGAAAACGATAGATGAAAGCCGGATAGGAATCCCCGTGTTCGGAACGGTGAACATGCTGGGCTGGCGCGATGAAGCATACTATAACAGCGATCCATGGAGGGGAAAATGGGAAAGCGAAGGGGGAGGGGTACTGGTCAACCAGGCCCCCCATCAGCTGGATCTGCTGCGATGGTTCATGGGAGATCCTGAAGAATTGTTCGGAACATGCAGAAACCTTAACCATCCATATATAGAGGTTGAAGATACAGCCCTGGCTATCATAAAATTCAGGAATGGCGGCATAGGAAGCATTATTGTGAGTAATTCGCAGAAACCCGGCATCTATGGCAAGGTGCATGTGCACGGATCAACAGGCAGCACAGTTGGGGTACAGACCGACGGAGGCGCGATGTTCATCGCCGGAATACCTGCCACCCTGGAACCGGCGATCAATGATATCTGGACCATCCCCGGTGACCAGGAAAAACTGGCTGAGTGGACTGCGCAGGACAGGGACCTGTTCCGCAGTGTTGATCCGGTAGTACATTTCATCAAGCTCCAGGATGAAGATTTTGCACGTGCTATAATTGATGGCAGGGCTCCAATGATAGATGGGATCCAGGGAAGAACAACGGTGGAAATATTCACTGCTATCTACAGGTCAAACCGTGATAACAAACCGGTAAAATGGCCTCTGGTACCTGAACAAAAAACTGATTTTGACGGACGGCTCACAACCTGGTCATAACAAAAGAATTCAGCCAGTTCTGATTTTAATGTTTTTCAAGCTTCTTCCGGATGCGCTCAATGGCGGCTTCGATAGATTCTTCCGGCTTGATAATATTATAGTCTCCCCAGAATTCAGGATCCTCAAAATCTGCAACCTGATCAACAAAGATATCTGTAGGTTTGGTCGACTCACGGTATCTGTACTTATTGACATTCTCCCGGTCAATATCTGTCACAGCCATTTCTGACATTGTGGAGTAATTGGATCTGAAGAGTTTTTGCTTCCACCGCGTGCGCAATTGCAACTCTGACCGTGCATAATTGAGGTACCACAGGTCATCAATCTTACGGTATTTTACAAGATAATTGGCTGCAAGAACATCAACGGTCATGCCTATTGGTTTCTTTTTGATAAGGAATTCGCTCGCCATGTCAATTCTTTTGGGGCTGATAGCGAAGTCAATCCCGATAAATGCAAGGTCTTTTGTGCTGATATAGATGGTCCCTTTGTACATAGGAGCATCAACAGCATCAATCTGGTCAAAATGAATAACATAAGCCTGCTCATCATTGATATTCACTATGCCACCCATCTTGTATTCATAAAACTCAAAGTAATTTTCCGCAAGGATCTCGCCATGATTTTTAACTGCATCAAGCAGGAAGGATACAAATGGCCCTCCCTGCAGCTTGAACAGGACAGTATCCATACGCTCCACGTCCCTGCTTCTCCTGCCTTTGAATATCCTTATCCTGTCGGTCTCCAGGCTTTTATAGGAGGCTTTGTATACATCCAGGACAGCTTCAGATACCGCTACATAATTCCTGTTCTTTTTAATTGTTTCACGATAAAAACAGGTCATCATAACCGGGTCAGTACTGTAATTACTGGATATTTTTGATAGTGCTTTTCTTATAAGATTAAGCGGGTTTTCACCCATGATGGTTACCTCCTGAATAGGATAAGGAGTGCTTTCCAGCAGGATGGTATTTCCTGTTTCCTTCAGGCTCTGAATGGGTATAAGCAAGGTCCTGTAACTGATGTGATAAAAACCTAAATGTCTGTCTTTTAATGGATTCAGGATTTTGATAATGAACTCACCTTCTGAGTTGGTCACCGTGCCGATCGATGTCCCGTCTACAAAAATACTGACAAAGACAATAGGCGACCGGGTAACAGCATCTATGACCTTACCCTGGATGGTGATCAGCCTTGTGGTATCATCCTGTGGTACATTATCCGGATAAGATGCATACAAAGATCTGTTTAAAGGAAATCCGGCAGCGATGATGGTAACAATGGCAAAAAGGAACAATACCCGTTTCATAATAGCATATAATTCCCCCTTTATCATTGCAGCAACTGTAATTATAGTGAAAGGTACGAAAATTTTATCTGATATAGCCTATCCTATAAATCAGTGCAGACCCTTATGGGTAATGGTTCAAAGTTAAATGCTTAGGTTTTTAGGCTGCAGGTTTTTAGGCTTTTAGGTTGCGGAAAATAGTTCCAAGTTCCAGCCCGTCCGTACCGAACGCCTGCCTGATCCGTCAACTGGCGGAGCAGGGTACGTTCGGGCGGGGTTCCTGGTTCCTAGTTCTTCTTCCTAACAGCCTAACAGTCTTCAGCCTAACAGCCTTCTTTCGACTCACTATTCACTACTCATTACTCACTTCTTATCCCATTGCTAATCAAAAACATATCGAATGGATAGAGCAATCTCATCAATAGTAAGACCAAAGTCAGAAACAATGTTCAGCCCCGGCTTCCAGTCCATCCCGATCGAAAGGGGAAGATCCTCAAGGTCATACTCCAGTCCTATAATGATGTCAATACCGGTATTGGCTTTAACATCCTTCAGTATTTTGGGCTCTTCAGTATTCCATAATCCGAAATGTAATCCTCCTCCGCAAAAAAAATAAAAGTCTTCAGTGTCAAATACAGGTAAGTGTGTTTCAAACAATCCTGTCGCGTTTAATCCATTATGTCGTACCGTGAGCAACAATTCACCAGCATCCCTGGTAGTGATAAAGTGTTTGACCGTCAGTCCCCAGGCAACACCTCCCCTGGCACCGATCCCTGTATCATAATCCTGCGACAAACCAGTCGGTGTAAAAGCGGAGAGAAAAATTATCGAGAATAGGATCAGTATTTTATACATTATTGGAACAGATCATTTCGCTATTACAAAATTAAGGAATCTATCCTTATAATAACTATTTCACTTTACATGATCCCACATTCCTGGTAAATCCTCAGACGTTCGCAAATTCTATATAGTCTTGAGTGATAAAAATTATACCTGTTAGCTGCGGTTCAGCTTGCAGGTATTATTAAAGATTATGGTTATTAGCACATTAGACATCAATGAATTCTTCATAACATAGATTTTTCTATTAACGAAGGGTGGGTCGGAAAACCGGAAAAGGTGCGAACCTCAGACTGTTTGGTGGAGCGGTAAAGGCATTGTGTAGCGGGTGAACAAACAGACTGAGGTTGTTTTTTCCGGCCTGCTTTTCTTTGGTTCATTTCTTATACAGGAGTAAAAGAAATGAACGAATAATTTTAAAAAAGAAGAGTGTCCGCTAGCTGGCGGACAGCTCTAATTAACTTCTATTTCAATGCAAATTTTATCGGAACGGTAATAACAGACCTGACAGGCTTGCCTCCCTGCATGGCAGGTTTCTCAAACTGTGGAAGGGATTTGATAACTCTTACAGCCTCCTGCTCAAGCAATGCAATATCTTCGGGCGAATAAGCTTTGTCGGTTCCTTCCGGTGGTTTGAATCCTATCACAACAATTCCTTCAGCTTCGATTACATTGATGACCTGCTCTGCCACTGTATCACTTGCATTTGCCGGAGCAGCTGAAGGAGCTGGTGGCGGTGGCGGAGGAGGCGGAGGCAGTTCAGCTTTTTTTTCTGCTGTTATCGGGATAACCTTTCCATTCTCATCAATGACAACTTGTACATATACCTTTCCTTCTATGCCTTTTTTTAGGGCTTTTTCGGGATATTTGACATTGTCAGCAATGTATTTAACAAGAGCTTCTATGCCACCTGGAAAGACAGCCGGTTCATCCGGGTTTAAATATGCAAGTGATGTTGCAGCTGTATCCTGAGCGAATTTCCCGGCCATGGTTTTATCTGTACTTTTTGTTCCGCATGCTAAAGCTATGATTGTGAATGCCGTTAACAGAAAAACCCCTGAAAGCCTGGGTATAGAAATACGGGATGATTTTTTCTTTTCCATCATGTTGATTCTTTTGGCTGTTATTGATTTATTGAAATTATTGATTAATGGGATCACACTGATCCCAAATACCTGGTCGAGGATCCTCAACTGGTATGTGTTGATATCGTAACCCTGTTTCAGAACGTTATCATCTGCGATAAATTCGTGGATTTCCTTAATAGTTCTCCTGTAAAACCATGCAAAAGGATTAAACCACTGGAATACAATGATAAGTTCTGATAGTAACAGATCGGCAGAATGCCACTGCCTGATATGTGCTTTCTCATGCTCAACAACTTCCTCCATTCCATTTAACCTGTGAGATTCATCCATAAACAGGTATGTGAAAAATGAGAACGGAGGGAGATTCTTTTTCAGTAATACGATATGAAATCCCTGCTGGTCATATGCTTTGTTCGTTAACACTAACATCAGAAGATAGGACAGGCTGACAAGAAAAATCAGCAGGAAAACAGCACTCACTGAAAGATACAGGTAAAATAAAATCTCCTGGAAGGTGGGAACGTCCGGAGTGGACATTACCTGGCTCTCTGCAGTTATCCTGATCTCATTCAGTACCAGGAGTGGTTTGAATGCGGTAACGGCCGGAGTATTTATATGTATGATCGGAATAATCAGGGATATTAATATAGATATCAGAAGGTAAAACCTGGTAAATGTGAAACAGGTTTGACTCCTGAGTAACAGCAGGTAAACAGCGTACAGGACAGCAAGCGAAATACCTGATTCAATAATATACCGGATTATATCATTCATTTTTTATTGTCTTTCCGGCTCTGAATATGGTTCATTAATTCTATGATCCTTCCGGCTTCTTTGATATCTATCTTATTCTGCTTTGAGAAAAATGAAACCAGCTGCTCCAGGGAATTGCTGAAGTAGTTCCTGACCATATTGTTCAGGTAATCCCTTGTGTACTCTTCCCTGGTGATAAGAGGATAATACTGATGAGAATTGCCAAAGGGCTTATGCCCGAGGAATCCCTTCCTTTCCAGTATGCGGCAAATGGTAGATACAGTGTTATATGCAGGCTTCGGATCCCGGAAATGAACCATGATATCCCTTACAAATCCCTGTTCAATCTTCCAGAGAATCTGCATAACCTGTTCTTCCGCTTTTGTGAGTTCCTTCATCGGATTTTTAATTATATAACGCAAAGTTAAACTAAATATTTAGTTAAGCAACTAAAAAATTAGTTTTTTATTTATCAGAGCCCTTTCCGGGTCATAATAAATTTCTGTAAATACAAGTGGTATGATCACAGATCTCGCATCGGTAAGCCCTTTTCCTGACTGTTCCTCCTATACCTATGATGCCGCTCACAGATTTGATCGGGCTCATCAGTGAGGATTCCGAAAGGGTGATGCCTGCAAAGCCATCGGGGAAGAATGAGAATAGTTTCGACTGGTCGGAGACAGGCCAGCCACAATAACCCGGGCTATAAGGATTAGTCATCTTCAGATTGGAAAGCAACAACTGATCATCCAGGTTCTGCCGCATCCTGTCTATCGCAAGCTCAACAACCACAGATCCGAGGACATCAATGACATATCCTTTGATCTGGTCATTATGATTCATCAGATCCCTGGATCGGACCTCATACTGGATACCGGCAGTAAAGAGAAACAGCAGGGCTGTTTCTGCTTCCTTTAGGTTTGAAGCAACGATTTTATCGGTCAGGAGCAGTTTGTCCTCAAGCAGAATACCTTTTTTATCTGCCGATATCCTGACGTTGCTGACCATGGTGAATCCCCCCCTGATATCACTGAATCCGGCAGCTTCATGTAATGCCTCATGAATAATCCCCGGGATGGGATCAGGTGCCTGTTCACCATTATAGCCCATCATGGTCTCAATCATCTTAAGGGAAACAGGAAGATCACTGAAATCATATTTGATTTCAGTCGGTCTTGAACCGGAAGGATTGTATCGGAAAGGGCCAGCGACCATTTATGAAAGCTCAGAATTTATTCACTTCCCTGCGTATCAGTCTTATATGCTCCGGTGTTGTTCCGCAGCATCCGCCGATTATGTTAACCTTGTTCCGGATCAGCTCGGGAACAAATGAAGCAGTTTCCCCGGGAGATTCCATAAAAACAGTTTTACCTTCCAGGTATTTGGGCGTTCCGGCATTACCCTGTATGATAAGAGGTATATCAGGATTGACCGAACGTAATTCTTTGAGTATGGGTATCATATCCCTGGTACCGTTGCCACAGTTTGACCCCAGGATATCTGCACCCGCCCTTATCAGTACCTCGGGCATCTCCGAGGGCATGACACCCATCATGGTGCGGAAGGTTCCATCCGCCATTCTCTCAAAGGTCATTGTACAGATAACGGTACAGGATGTATGTTTTTTGGCGGCAGTAACGGCTATCCTTGCTTCTTCAAGATCCGACATGGTCTCAATGATGATTGCATCAGCTCCCCCCGACTGGAGTGCTGAAGCCTGTTCCCTGAAGCAATCATAGAGTTCTTCTTCTGTTACATCACCGGCCATAAGTAATTTGCCGGTCGGTCCGATTGAACCAAGTACAAACCGGTTATCACCCGCAGCTTTCCTGGAGATGGCGGCTGCTTCCCTGTTTATTTCCCATACTTTATCTTCAAGCTCGTAATGCCTGAGCTTGAACCTGCTGCCACCGAATGAATTTGTCTCTATCATATCGGCTCCCGCCCTGACATAGGAAATGGCTATATCATAAACTTCCTCAGGATGGGAGAGGTTCCATGATTCGGGACATTCACCCGGCTGCAGTCCTTTTTCATGCAGGTATGTGCCCCATGCACCATCTGACACCAGTACTTTTCCTGGTTTCAGTGCTTTAAGCAAATCGGGCATCGCTGAGTAATAAGTAAGGAGTTTATGAAACAAGGGCATTGATGTATTCGATAGCTCCCTGCGGATCAGGAGAGTAAAAGTCTGCCCCTATTTCCTTCCGGAAATTATCATTCAGGGGAGCTCCGCCGATAATGATTCTCTGTTTTGGATGTTTTGCCCTGATGTCCCGTACAATCGAATTCATATTAACCATGGTGGTCGTCAGCATTGCTGACAATCCTACAATAGCGTTCGGATGGTTGTTAAGTGTCTCCATGAACTTTGCGGAAGGTACATCAACCCCCAGGTCAATGACCTCCCATCCGGATCCTTCCACCATCATGCTGACAAGATTTTTCCCAATGTCATGAAGATCACCTGCAACCGTACCGATAATAAACTGTCCTTTTCTTTCAACTTCACCGGATGAGAAGAATGGTTTGAGATGGACCATGGCGGTGCTCATCGCTTTTGCGGACATCAGCACTTGGGGAACAAAGATTTTGTTCTCACGGAACTTCACACCAACCCTGGCCATGCCCGGCACCAGCCCTTCCTCCAGTATTCTTCCGGCAGGAATGCCGCTTTCCAGGGCCTGCCTGGCATATTCGTCAGCTCCATCCTGTCCTTTCATATCAGGCGGATAGGGCGATTCCTTATTGATCTTACCGAATTCAATACAGTACGCGAGTTTTTCGAGGATTTCTGCCATTTTATTTTTTTTCTAATATATAGATTTTTTTATTTGTCTGTACAAGCTTTATGTGAGAAATAAATGGACACTTGTCAGAGACGAGCTACATCCTTTTCTTCCTTCAGCCTGAAAACCTACAGCCTTCCGACTTCCGACCTCTGACTTTTAACCTCAAACTCCTGCTTCCCTCTTGGAACTTGGAACCAGGAACTTGGAACTTCTTCTTCCCTTCTTCCTAACAGCCTAACAGTCTAGAGCCTAACAGCCTTCTTCCGACTTCTGTCTTCTGACTTCTGACTCTTCCTAAACACGCAACACGAAAGCTTTTTTTTATCTATAACTTCTTTCCCGCATGATTTTCAGGTTTCGGGCAGGAGTATCAGGGGTAATCTCACAACCTCCCGACAATATGAACCTGCTGTTGTGCATACTTTTTAGTAATATGCTTGTCGCTTCAGCCAGGCTTTCTCCAGGGAAATTCTGAATACAATTGACCGGATCAAGATTACCACAGAGCACCATGGCGGGCCCGACAGCTTCCCTGGCTTTACTGAAATCCACCATCCAGTCAAGATCGAGGATATCGATCCCTGTTTTGCCAAGATGATCCAGGAGATGGGTTATATCGCCGCAGATATGCAGCTTGACGAATGCTCCCAGTGAATGAATGTATCCTGTAATTTTCTGGTGCAAAGGCATGACAAGTTTGAAATAGGTTTCTGCATCCACCTGGGAACAAACAGCATCACCTATACCGATTACCTGGCAACCGGCTTCAACCTGTGCTCGTGCAAAATCCATGGCGGTTATCACACATTTATCCATAAGTTTTCGTACAAAATCTTCCTCCATCAGGATCTTGATGAGTATGTTATTAACACCGGCAAGGTCTGCAGCCTCGGCAAGAGGGCCTTCTATCCATCCTATAACGGGTATATCGTCACCCAGCAACTGCCTGTAGTATTCTGCAGCTTTCAAACGGTCAGCCGTGCGCTCTGCCTTGTGTATGTTTGGATTATTTAACCGTTCCAGGTCCCTGGCGGAAAGGATTATTGGGGGACAATACGGGCTGCGGTTTCCTGAGAATTCGACCGTGGCCCCGAAAGCGGAGGTTTCACGATACGGATCCGATATAAGGCCAACAGCATCAGTATCAAATTTTTCCAGGCATTTTATATTGGATTCCACAAGCACCCGGTAGTCGGTCATAAATTCTGTATAGGTCGAATTATTCAGCTGTGCAGCAAACTGCATCAGGATTGGATGAAACAAAACCCTGTCAGCAGGATTTTCCTCTGATTCCAAAAAATTGCAGAGTACTTTACTTTTGCTCATATTTTTTATAAATGACATTCCTCTTCCTGAGATATTCAAAGACACTATCCATCTTGCCTTCGGGAATACCAATATATTCCGGTGGGCAGATACCTGTGTGACTGAATCTGCCATTCATGATAAGTGTTGCTACCGCAGCACAGGTGTAACCGGTGGTTCGTGCCATGGATATTGTACCTGTGACAGTATCATACTCGTCATAAAGATCATACGTATAGGTCATCTCTTTACCATTTTCAGTACCCCTGATAATGATCCTCATGACAGTCATGTCTCTTTCACCGGGTTTAAGCTTCCAAAGCGGGAATATCAAGTGGGCTGTCAGATCAACGGGCCTTACTCCCTGTCCCTGCACCGGTACGGGTTCTTTTGAGAAAAAACCACAATCCCTCAGCATCCTTATATAATCAGTCGTTCCCGGGTACCTGAGGGTTTTTTCAACCATGTTCGGGATATTCATGGTTTTTATCATGGACCGCAGCCCGTCTGAATTCCAGGCTTCAAGTATGCCGATCCTGCCAGGATCAATAAGCTCAATGTCAGAAAGAGCTTCTTTTGTCACAACTGATCCATCGATGACCAGCCTCGCCGGTCTTGTATATTCTTCAAGGACATCCATGGGAGAGAAGACGGTCTTATATCCAAAAGGCCATTCCCTGATCAGTGGCAAACCGCCCACATAACAGGTAAAATGAGAAACACTCATCCTGGCACTATGGTACCCGAGGATAATGTTCCCCAT